>Ga0233412_10000299_pt1 | contig 29521 bp, 70 predicted proteins | sample Na_anoxic_4_MG_FD_180667 | JGI IMG/M metagenome (GOLD analysis project Ga0233412, IMG submission 180667) | Seawater microbial communities from Saanich Inlet, British Columbia, Canada - Na_anoxic_4_MG | ecosystem: Environmental > Aquatic > Marine > Inlet | place: Canada: British Columbia... | reverse complement strand
CTTGATGCATTCCACTCTTGTTCACATATACATTGCCAAAACTAAGTCTTTGTGTAAGTCTTCTTCTGTGACACCATTCGTTCCATTCGGTGCCGTTGACTTTTATTTTACAAATAAGCTGAGACGCTCTGAGATAACTCTGCAATGCTCTATCCATCTCTTCCATTTCAGCATCTACATTAACTGTTACGAGACAACCTCTTGTATTTCCATACCACCCTGACGAAGAATCATGAATCTCATAACTTCCACCTTCGCCGTTAACTTTCCAATCTCGACTTGCGATACTATAACTATTCTGCGAAAAACAAACTACAATCCTCGCTTTACCAAATCCACCTACGTCTCCGACTCCACCCTTGTTAGTCTTACCAAGACAAAAGTAAACTGAATCTCTGACTTCTGCGCTGAATCCAACTCCGTTATCACTGAATTGAACGACAACCGAATCACCATTAGATGCTGCCGTGATACTTATGACAGAAGCTTTACCATCAATTGAATTCTGGAATAGCTCACGCCAAAAAGCAAACTTCCAATTCGTATAATTGTTTCTTTCTTTTTTGAAAAATTCAGGAGATACTGTTATTTGGTGTTGCATTATTTATGCCCTTTTATTCCATGCTTCAATAGCTTTGTCCATTAACTGAACTTCTAGCTCTTCTAAAGTTAGTTTTCCATCCGATGCATCAGGATAGCCTATCTCTCCTCCACTCCCACCGCAGACCAGACATTGAACATGAAAAGCCATGGCATGAGCGTGACCCCAATACAACTGGTCTTTCTCTCCGCAAAAAGGACACGGTTTCAAGTCAGGCTTAGAATCAAATATTTTATGTTCTGCCATTATTTTCCTCTTTGGGAGTAAACCAACGACCTTCTTTTCCGCAAAAGTTTAAAATACGAGAGCCAATCCATCCTTCTTTTCGTTGTAACTTTACATAATCACAACGATACTTGTTAGGAGGATTCTCTATTCCTATAAGCTCCAAAGCTTTCGTCACTTCCTTGTCAATATTCTGTGGAGCACAACATTTAGCAAACTCTCCAGAACCTATGACATTTTGACAATCGCAACATTTCTTTGTACATTTAGCCATTTTTTATTCGTCCTTTCAAAACTATTGCATTTAGTTAAAAAATCGGGAAAACGAAGATCCAGTACGCAGACCAGGATCCATACCAAATACGTTTAAAAACGCATAAAAAAAGAAAAGACTATAATTAAATAATCTTTTCTTAATCGGCGGCAGCTACGTGCAGCACAACGAATGGACCTGGCGAACTTCGATGCTCGCGTCCAATCATTTATCAAATGTAATCTCACGTGCGTCTCTATTTTATTTCAATCTACGTATCATTACAATACGAATCCAAAGATAGAGTAACTTAATCTTTCCTCTTTTAAAGAGAGAAGAAACTCTAGGGGCATCATGGATACCCTCCACCAATTCCTTTTACTTGAAAGAAACAAAAGCTACCGAAGTGTTCGCCCTTACCAGTCTATCGGTGTCAAAAAGCAGGACGGGCAACCTTAAGCTGCCATTTTCAAAGTATTAGCAATTAAATTGCTTGAGTAGATTGATAACGGAGCCTTCTACTCAACTCCGGCACGTAACTATCACTCTCCTTATGTTGTCGATTCCAATTCAGGCCCGTATGATAATAACTCTTTATTCAATTTTTAATCTTAATCTATACTCTATCAGTATGATGCAGTGAAATTTCACAGTACAGTCACTCGCGGTACTGTTCGCTACTGACCTCTCGATCATACGCCTGGGGATTGTTATTTCATTAAACTGCCCAAGCCCAGACAGCACTGCAATGGATGGTACGGGAGTCGAACTAAAGCCTGTCTTCCACAATCCCTTCGCGCGATAAATTGCTTCCGATAGACTACCGCATACCCTAGAACAATGTCTAGGTGCTCTTCCAAACATGTTTGAGCTAACCATCCGTATTCTGTTTCAAAAATCGCAAGGAAAGGACTTGAACCTCCATCTCTACCCCTCACCGGGTAGTATCCTGATCTTAGAAGACCTCGCGTGTTACAACAAACGGACCTCTTGGGTATCGATCCCGCGTTCTCAAAAGTAATCAATATAAATATCAATTCACCTCTGTGTTTTACCGTATAAACTAAAGTCCAAATGGTACGGGTAAGGGATTTTCACCATGGCAACTAGTATACCTCTCATCTTCACCGATGATCAATCAGTGCTATCTTAATTAGACCAACCCGTGTATTCAATTTTCAAAACCCTCGACCAAACTACTATAACAGATTTTAAACCACATCTCCTTCAGAAACTTCTCCGTTTCCAAATTTCTCTGCTCGCTTCTTCTGTCTAGCCGAAAGCTCTTTCTTTTCTTTCTCTTCTCGATCAGATGAAGCCTCGCGGATTGCAGCCATTCGTTTCTTCTTCGACTGCTCTTTCCCGTATTTTATTTCGCTTTTAATCAAAATCGTTCCAAGAACAATGATGACAATAGCTATTCCAATTGATGTTCCAATCATTGTCGTCTCCTTCGTCTCTATTGTATCTTCGAAATTAATCGGGGAAAAAACTATTCGGTGTTACATTTCAACCAAGCATGATCCTTGTAGTCATCAACAGGCTCACCACTATCATCCTGTATCTCTAAACGAATGTACCGTCTAGGATTACTGTTACATCGCAAATGAGTAGCAGACTGAGAAGCATTTATGAAAGCAATACCCTTACTCTTAAAATTATCAGCAATAACCTCATGAGTACCGTCTTTCTTAACTCCAGAATATCTATAACTCAAAATCATCTACCAAACCAATCTCTCCAAGAACTAGCTTTTTTACCAGATACAGGAACAACACCAGCAGTCCCATATATTACTTTACCCATTCTCGGATCAAGTCCATTAGGAGCATCCAAATATTCTATGCCAGTATCGTTATGCCTAAATACCGCCCAGCCACCACTCGGACCATAACGATTCTTCCCAATGTTATATCGGAACATTCCAGGACATAAATCACAAATTCTCTGCATACCAGCTTTATATTGAGCATTAGTCTCTACACGTTCTTTTATAGCAACGGAAAGACTCAAACCATCAAAACTCTTCATGTTGCCAGTATGTACCCTAATTATACTACATTCTACATCCACAAGATGAGCTACATCCGCATTTCCCTTCATCTTGCCGTCTTTTGTTAAATGACCGATCATAAAACAAACGCAACCAGTATCAGCTACAGCAGCCTTCAAATCATCCAAAATCTGCCTTATCTCAGAAGGCTTCTCATAATCATCAATCATATTAGCAGAATCAATGACTACGAACGTAGGAATCTCTTGTCGTATGTATTTTATGATCTGATCAATCTTTGTATCATCACTTACAAATAATTTGTGAGGATAAGTAACATTACCCGTCCATTGCTTAAACTCTTGAGGAGGAACTTCGCCCTGGAAAACAAGAATCTTACCACCACGAGCATTGATATTCTTAATAACAGCAATACCAAAACGAGTTTTACCAACGCCAGGCTCACCACTTGCAAATACTATTCGACCACAAGGCATACCAAAAGATTCAATATTACCATGCATCGTAGATCCAAATGCACGATCAAGATACGGAAATCCTGTACTAAGACGTAAAATCTGAGTATACTCTATGTCATTAAGACTATGTAATACCATAAAAACTCCCTTCTAAACCTATTATGAAAGAGAAAGACATCGGGAAAATATCACACCGATGCCCTCTCTTCCCTTACATCTTGAAAACGCTCGACTTATGCCGTTACGGTTTCAGGCTTAGCGACCTTCTTGACCGTCTTCTTCGGAGTTTTCTTCTTTGCGACCTTCTTAGCCTTCGGCTTAACAACCTTTCGACGCTTGTTCTTAAGATCGTTAGTCGGACGAACCGCATCCGGACGCTTGAAGCTCGTATTGAGCATGTACAACGGCTGATCATCCTTACCAGCGAGTACATCAATGCAAGACTTCAACTGCTGAAGCTTCTGACCATACTTGTGATTCCCACCAAGACGCTGGAGAACCGTGATGGTCTGCATGATACGACCATTCAGATCCTTGGGATTCTTCGCATCCTTCTTGGGTTCACGATTGGCGAAGAGCGACCACGCGTCAGTACCTTGACGCTCGAACTTGCCCATAACGCTCTTCATCTCTGCCTTAACGTCAGAGAACTTATGAGCCTTGTCAAGACCCAAGTTAATGAGAGACTGAACTGCGCCATGATAGACGCCACCCTGACGGAACGGATTCGGAAACTTGCCGTCAGCATTCTTGCGAAGATCTTTGATCTCCTGCGGCTTCAATGCATACTTCCTCGGCTTACGCATCTGAACCTTACCATCAATAACACGACCAGCGATAATCTCTCGGCGCTCAGACAACGGCTTGAACGACTCTGCTCGAACGTCACTATCCTTCAATACTTTTGTAGTCATGGTTTTTAATCTCCTTAGATTTAATTAGGACTACCTTTAATGACATCAACATTTTGATGCCTTCGACTCTATTATAAGTTTTTTAAAAATCGGGTGATTGCTGTCACCCCCTCAATCGTCCCAACATGTATATATACATGAGATAACCTTACAGAGAATGTAAACCACTGTTACAAGACTCGCAACAAAAGTGAAACCAACAGCCAGACCAAGACCTCCATCCTCTAGAGGGATACCATCATGGATCATAAGACCTATACCCCACCAAGCTGATGCTAATCCCATGCCCCACAACATTATAATTACATTCTTCATCTTTTTTCTCCAAAATATTATTTTTTTAAAGGAATTCAACCGTTTCTGATTTAAATTAAACACTTGTGTTTAGTTTAAATTGAGAATCAACTTCTCAGCATCTCTATTACATCTTTTTGAAGAATCGGGAAAAACACCCTCTCAAAACTTTTTCCCCCGTGCCAGAAAAGTTTTACTTATCCAAAATCCAACTCTTATGTATAGTCTTGATAAGGACTTCCATAATAAATACAAGTGTTAAAATATTCGCAAGATAGAAAAGTCCCCAAAGACATTTGAAGACCATATACCAATCATTGACTGGGACAGGTATAACTACAGCAAATATCCACCAAATTGAAGTTAAAATAGCTCCCCATAACAATATAAATAAACTACGCATTATTCTTTTTCCTTATATTCTGCTATAATTATTGCTGTCAAAGCATCTAAACACTTAGCAGCACCATCAAAAAACGCTATCGGTGGTGCATGTCCCATAGATGCAAATCCATGTGCTATCTGTAAATCAGCTAAAATCAAACGTCTAAGATTCAATCTGTCTCCAGACGTAGGATACTTATAATTCTCATATTTAAAAGAATTAGGCCATAACTCAGGAGAAAGATCTCCACCATTTAATATATTTATTATATCATCTTTATCAGGCATATCTACCTCAAACTTTTTTCCCGTGTCCAGAAAAGTTTTCAATTCTCACACTTCCGATATAAACTACTTATAAAATCAATAGTTATGAAAATGTCAAACTTTTCCAGTTTTAAACTAAATTTTCGCAAAATTATTGTCCAGGTCTACTCTTAATGATGCTCTCACGCATCTGATCCAACTCTTTACGATACTGCTCAGTAGCACTCAACTGATAATTCAACTCCTTAGTTAACCTCTCAATAATCTCAGTCTGAGTATTACGCCAAGTATTAGCTGATTTCAATTGAGCCTTCAAAGAAAGTATCTCAGCGTCTCTCCCTTCTAAAGCCTCCTCTAAAAAGGTGTTATCTCTACTTATTTTACTGTATGTATCACGAAAAGCCATAAACATATCATTAAAAGTTCCAGCCATAGGATCGTCCCATATCCCCAATTCCATCAAAGCTTTATGAAGAGCATCACATACTAAACTAAACTTTTTATTCAATCTTTCAATAGCAACAGTATGTTCCTTCCCCGCTCTACGACCTTTATCACCAAGCCAATTAATAACCATTCCAACTATAGTTATTAATCTAGCCCTATCCTCATCAGTAGCAACTTTTGGCTCATCTGTAACAAATCCTAATTCCCCTAAACTTATGGGAGTACTGTTCCTACGTTCAATAATAAGCTCTGAAGTACATCCTACATGTACCAACTCAGCATGTAACCCCTCAAAAAATTCCTTTGACAAAGCTAAATCTTTACGATAAACATCCATCAATCCTAAAGCAGCACCTACAGGGTCTACAATCTTCCCAGTCCAATGCTCCTGCATTCCAGCACGTAACCTGTCTACCTGTTTGTTTCTACTCATTTTTCTAACCTTTTAAATAATTTTCGCAAAATTTAAAATCTATTCCCACCCCTACATCTTAATTATAACTTCAAAATTAATCGGGAAGCGAAAAACAACACCAACATCTCACACAGATACCCTCTAAATAGACCACACTTCCCTCCAGATCAATTAACTAACCTTTAGATACCCTGAGAGACCTTTTAAAACAAACAGTATCTTAAAATAGCTCTCACTCAATATCATCTCCCCAAATAGATCCACTCAATATAATGAAAAATATAATAAATATTACCACATAACAAAAACAATTCATTCCCTCACTCCTTAAATAAAAAACGAGGCAGCAAAGAAACAATCCCTGCTACCTCTTCTACCACTCTAGAACCATATTATATTATATCATATCTCCAACCACAAAATGAATAATTATAAGTTTATTCAAAAAAAATGACTGCTCGTATTTACATCTAGTGACGGAGCAGTCATTACGCACTACTTTAGAACCCTATTATAACATATTATTACTCACAATCTAAATAAAAAAGAAACAGCAAGATTTTATTCCTACTGCTTCTAACCATCTAAGGAGACTACGAAAAGAACAACTAACTTACAGCATTATAACAAATATTCCAACACAAAATCATAATAATTCTAAATTTATTACAGCAATAACTGATAACTTATTCACAGATTCCCCACCACCACAGCACATTTCTAATAATTTCACTATTATTCCTTTTTCGGGGAATTTTATTTTCCCCGATCAGTTTCGGTGCTATAAATTTATCCTCGCCCCAAAACTTTTTACCCCTACAAAAAGTAACTTTGTAATTTCAACACTATACCATTCCAGTGCTATAAGAATTCGGTGCTTAAAAGACTTATGACACATTAATCGGGATTATTTAAATCACCCGATTATGAAATGATCTTGTCGATTCATTTATTGATCTTGTCGATTTTTGAAATAGAATGAAGAATTTGGTGCTATTTCATATTAGTGTCATAATTAATTTAAATATTCTCAGATTTTTAGTGTAATTGTTCAGGTGAGTGGGATTCCGATACAGAGTGGATACAGACCATAAATGATTATTGATACAGAGTGGATACAGACCATAAATGATTATTGATACAGAGTGGATACAGACCATAAATGATTATTGATACAGAGTGGATACAAGCACAAATTATATTTGATACGGAAGGTTGTTAGGTGAGGTTAGGGTGTAGTAGGGACGAGGTAGGGTAAGATAGGGAATGATGTTAATTTGGTGTTATAATTGCTTCTATCATATATGGATTTGGTGTTATAATGAATAAGCGTATGAGTTTGTCCATGAGAAGGAGTTGTGTACATATAAACGATTTACTTCTGTCCAGCATAGAGACTTGTTATTAGAATTAGCTCGTGACATAGAGACACCTTCTGACCAGCAATTTGCTATATTATCATTATTCCCTACGAAGTGGGAGTATGACATATTGAATCTTGTTTTCATTATCATTTTCATAAATTTGGTGCTATCCTTTCTCTACCTCTCTCCTTCTCTCTCACAGGAGATACTAATGCACGGAGGTTGAATTTGGTGTTATAGATTATGTGGATAGTCGCCGGAGCTATGTGTATTCCATCGTATCCATTGTGAGTATCTATTTCCTGGTATTGATGTTTGTGACATAGATTCTCCTATCCATTGTGAGTATGTACGTCCTATAGAGTTTCTTGATCTTGTAAAGCTGGTGATATACATTCTGGACATAGACATTGTTGTTCTGGTGATTATTTTCATTTTTGATTTTGCGTTTTTTTATTTAAGGGTTATCTATTTTGGCTATGAGTAAGTATTCTGGTGTTTGCTCTTCCTACATAAGAGAACATCATATAGTTATTTGCTATAGATCTTCTTTGTGCGTTCCATGCTTCTCTTTGTAAAGAGAATGCTGCATATCGTTGTGACATTCCTACACAGTAATTTTCATTGAAAGATTGTGACATAGGTTCTGCATTTGTTCTTGTGATTATTTTCATAATTAGCTTCTGGAATTTGTATAAAATCGGTTCCATTGTGAGAATGGTTGTTTATTTTTCATGCATGAGTATGGTAAGTTTCCTGCTGTTGAGTATGCATAACATATTCTATTTGACATTGCTGACATTGTAAAAAAGCTTATATATCGTATATTCCCTTGTGAAAATGATGTTGCATTTTTTGTTTGTGACATAGGCATTGCTGTTTTAAATATTGTTTTCATAATTTAGTGCTTTACATTAATTTGGTGATATAGTAGTTATATTCGTTCCATGCTGAGTATCTATGTCCATAGACTTTTGCTTTAGACATTATACCTCCTATACCTATTGAGTTCCATTCGGAGTGTGTGCATCCTGAAGAGTTTACTGAAATTGACCATCCTCCGTCTATTGTTCTTGACATAGGTCTTGCTGTTCTTGTGATGATTTTCATAGTTTCTTTTGCGTTTTTTAGTTAGGATCTGGAATTTGTATTTCCGTTACGGTTATTGCTTGAGCTACTTCTGAGTCTATTTATGCTATATCTAAGATATACTAGTGTTGATTCTGAGCATGTTTGATCTTGTTTTGTTGATGCGGATTTTAAGACAGAGAAGCAGTGTGACAAGCATCTGCTTCTATTGCTTCTTGACCTTGTACTTCTTATCCAGCTTGACATAGACATTGCATTGCTTCTTGTTATTATTTTCATAGTTATGTGCTATATGCTTTATATAGAATCCATTCTGAGTGTTGTAGACCCATTGAGTATGTTTTTGAGTATCTTGTTACCCATCCTCTCAATGCATGTTCTGAGTTCCTTGCGTATCTGGTTTTTTCTGAGTGTGTGGAGCAGGTATTAGAATGGATCATTGATCTTGTAGAGAGTATTCTCTTTGACATACTGTACATTGGCATTGTTGTTCTGGTGATAATTTTCATTTTTGCGTTTTTTAGTTAAGGGTTAGAAAATTAGTGATTTTGTATCATTATTATTTACTAAATGGCATATCATTATAGACTGACTTACAGCTTGTATAGCTTATCCACCTATGACTGTAGTATGATTTAGAGCTTTCATATGGTGTCGAGATTTCTGACATAGTTCTATCTATCCAGGTTGATTTCCAAGCTGATCCTCCTGCGAGATCCATTTTAGACCTTGACATAGGTTCTGCATTTGTTCTAGTTATCATTTTCATAATTTGGTGCTATGAGTTTCGAACATATTCCATGTTGAGTATCCCAAAGAGACTGTTGATGTTAGTGATATTTCTCTTCCTCTACTATTTGTGCTAGATGCTTCCCTATGTACAGAGTTCTTTGATTTTCCCAAGAGGTTGTGTGTTGTGATTAACATAGGTATTGCAGTTGTTCTGGTGATGATTTTCATTTTCTTTTTTGCGTTTTTTTAGTTAAAGGTTAGGAATTTGGTGTTATCTTGTAACGGCTATATTATTATCATTTGCATATCGTATATATCCTTCCCAGTTGAGGGATTTTTTATAGTACATACGATTTACTGATTTTGCGAGATAGTCAAACTCTATGCCTCTTAAATCTGCCATATGTATTGATTGTCTCATTTTTCTTTTCCATGACTGTGACATTGGTGACGCTGATGTTCTTGTTATATTTTTCATGGTTATTTTGATCCTAAAGTGAATCTTCTATGTATTGAGCAGACGCATCTTAGTGGTCCTGAGTTTAATGTCCCTGAGTCTGTTGAGTTTTTTACTGAGTGTCTGTAAGCTCTATTAGCTCCTGAGTATTTTATTGAATGTGTTGAACCTCTTGAGTATGGATATTTCGAGGCGTTTTCTGATCTTGTGAATCCTCTTGATCTTGACATAGCCCATGATGATCTTGTTATCATTTTCATAGTTCATTCCTTTGGTGTGTACTTCCATATCTAATAAATCCCCAGGATACTGACATAATTTTATTGTTTGTTTTGCAATATGCATTATTTAAGCTAAAATTACGTGAAACGGAGACTGGCAAGGATTTATATGATGTTACAGAGCGTAGTAGCCAATTTGTTCTTGACATTTGGACTGCGTAAGTTCTGGTGATGATTTTCATTTTTGCGTTTTTATTTAAAACTGTATATTTTCGTGATAATATTCTTTATTTGTTAAGGAGTGGCATTGTGAGTTTTCCCATGCGCTAGCTCTATACAAGAACGACCTTGCTTCTGAATATTGTCTTCCTTCTTGTCCTGATAATGATTTAGTTATCCAACTTCCGTTTGAATCGCTGTTTTTGGAGATTGTCAATTTACTATTAAAAGAATAAGATTGTGGCACTGCTGTTCTTTGTATTATTTTCATTTGCGTTTTTTATTTAAGGGTTATAATTTTTATTCCATGAGTAGACGCATCCTTTTTTTGCCCAGCAAAGAGATTTTGTTCTTCTATTTGAATGTATTATTGCATGAGTTCTTTGTGCTGACATTGACCATCTCATAAATCGTGGTACTGAGCATCTGTATATATCTTCTGTTGAGGAAGACATAGGTATTATATTTCTTAGTATCATTTTCATAATTTGGTGCTATGCGTAAGAATTCTTTGGTTTATTTTATTATGTGAGAACATCATATACGTAGTTGCTACAGATCTTTTTTGTGCGTTCCATCCTTCTCTTGTCAGTGAGTATGCGGTATACATATCAGACCCCATTGAGTTATAGCATCCTTCATAGAATGAGACAGACATAGGTTCTGCGGTTGATCTTATTATCATTTTCATAGTTTCTTTTGCGTTTTTAGTTAGGAATTTGTGTTATCAAATGGGAAATACAGGTTATTTAGGCTTTTACAGCTTAGTTCGTTATCCCATGTAGATTGTATTCCTCTTGAGTATCTTCCTGTATATTGATTTAGTATTGACATTTTGCATTCTAGAGTTGTTGATGATGATCTTCTTGTCCAATATCCTTTAGTTGACGATGTAGCTACTGCATTTCTTAGTATTGTTTTCATATGTTTCTTCCATTTTTTTTGCTATACGGGTAACTAAGGAGTGTTTTACGGCTTCTACATGTATTTTCTGTGGTTCCATATTTTGATCTTGTTTTTGTTGAGTTTATGAACCATTTTGATGTTGAAGACATTTCATTCTCTAGCCAAACAGATTGCCATAAAGCTCCTGTTCGGGCGTTATTTGCACATAAAGACATTGGCATTGCTGTTTTTTGTATCATTTTCATAATTTGGTGCTACTCATTGAATTTCTATTCCATTCTGATTGTTGTTGGAATGCATAATTAATACTTCTATTTTCGTACCAGCAATTAAGTGATGTAGGTTCTTCATTTTTTCCCCAGCAGATGCTTACAAAATAGTTTCTGCGTATATACGTTTTATCTAGTATTTTGGGGAATGTAATGAAATAATTTTGTGACATTATATTGCTATGTCGGCTATGTCTGAGTATCATTTTCATTTCATTTTGCGTTTTTAGTTAATGCTAGAATTTTTTTCTGCTTTTGTAGCTTTTGTAGCTTTTCCAACTTTCATGATATCTTGAGGTTGTATTAAAAGATTCTCTGAAGGTTGAGCATTTATTGTTTCTCCATAGTGACGAGTACCCGCACATATGCGTACTTGTTGTTGCTGCTGACATAGGAAAGGCATTTGTTCTTGTTATTATTTTCATTTTGTAAACTTTATTTTTCCTATGGCTTGAGTGTTAACTATTACTGTTCCTACTGTTTCCCAGATGACCCAACCAGGTGAGCTTACCTCTGATCGTGTAAATGATCTTTTCCATGAAGATGATCTAACATTTCCTCTAAATGATGTTGACAAAGCAAATTCATAGTTTAATAATCCCCATTTTGTCCAAATATTATGTTCTTTCACTGAGGATTTAGATAGCCAAGATTGGTTATATTGGGACATAGGTTCTGCTGTTTTTAGTATTGTTTTCATAAGCTATAATGGCACCTTGCTTCCCAGCATATTGAGTTTGAGCGTCTCGGGGTTTCTAGTGACAGGCTACGACCGATTCCATCAATAGGTCTTGCTGTTGCTGAGTAGTAGAAGCCTGAGTGGGTTTTTCTTGCTACTCCTTCCCAGTATCCGAAGCTATTTCTTCTTGGTAGTGATATAGGTACTGCATTTGTTCTCATTATCATTTTCATGGTTTGGTGTTATATGCTACAGGGGACATTAAGGTTCCATTGTGAGTATTTTTTTGAGCTTAAGGATGCGGTTGATTGTTTTCCGATTACATCATTGATTTTTGAGGCTGTGTATCCTATAGAGTTCCTTGACATCGGGCATCCTCCTAATGTTGTTCTTGATATAGGTATTGCTGTTGTTCTGGTGATGATTTTCATTTTGCGTTTTTTAAGGTTAGTATAACATTATCTCTTGTAACATGAGCAATTTCATACCCTGTTGTTTGTATATATTTTAGTAAATCCCCTGCATTTGCTTTATCATGTTCAAGACAGATACAAGGAACTTTTTTTTTCATTGCATTTAGGATTAACAGTTCCATTCCTTCGACATCGATTGACATAAACAGAGGTACTCCGTGCTGTTCTATTAATTCGTTTATACCATAGATTTGGCATGGATAGCAGTTTTTGGTTCCTAGCCATTTTGGATCGGTGATATAGCTACCCCCGCCATGACTTCCACGTTTTTTAATACGGCCAGATTCATTTGTAGTTCCTGCTGCCCCTTTAACTAGAACATCATTTGGTCGTGTTTTTTCTATATTTTCATGACAGAATGGTAGTGGTTCGATTAGAACGCCTCGAAAGCCTAATTGATAGAACAGGTAAGTATTATTATATATAATAGGGTCATTAACTCCGACATCGTAATAACACGGGTTGTCCGTGTATATTTTATCTAATTTATGTTTTATTAATTCATAAATAAGAACATCTTCTTTTTTTGCGCTATGACTTTCCATTATTAGTTCCTCGAATTTGTGTTTGTATTAATGGTAAAACTGCTACTATTTGTGCTAGATCTTAATACATTAGTTTCATGTTGGCTATGAGTAAGTTTAGAGTGCGTTGATCTTGAGCGAGTGGGTGTTCCTGAGTATTGAATACATGACCATGAGATATAGCAACAAGTATTTCCTTTCCATGTTCTTGATCTTCCGTAATCATGGTGATGGTGTTTTGACATTGTTTTTGCATGTATTCTTGTTATTATTTTCATTTGCGTTTCTTTCAAAATTTAAAATCTATTTTATCGGTTAGTTCATCAAACTGTCTTTTATCTTCTTTTTCCCAGTAGTCTATATTATTGTTACTAAAACTCGCATGATGATCTGACCATCCATTGAAACTGTAATTCGGTGCTGACCATGGTGTTTGTTCTTCAGAAGACGCTGAACGAGAGTCTCCAAAAGCTGTTGAGATTGGCATTGCATTTGTTCTTAGTATTGTTTTCATTTTAATCTCTAAAGAAGGAAACTCCGGGGGTCCGAAGTGGTGATGCAAAGCAATCAGCTTGATAGTCTCTGATTCTATTCCATGAGACTCCGACAAGATCGAGATCATATGAAGACCAGCCTAGATGACCTGACCAAGACGCTGACCAATACGTCTCTAAGTCAATGTCTTCATAATATATACTTGACGCTCTCGACATAGCTCTTGCGTTTATTCTAGTTATCATCTTCATTTTTGGGTTTTCTTAATAAGCATATTCTCTGTAATGGCTATTGTCTGATCTTCGTTTATAGATTCCGTTCAATGATTGTATAGATAAATAATGGATACCATTTGAGAAACCGGACTCGGACATATCATCTCAATTATTCCAATACGATCTAAATATCCAATCTGGACCGTTATCAAAAGATAATGACATAGGTTGGGCATTTGTTTTAAATATCATCTTCATCTGCTATAGCTTCCTTTGAGTGACCAAGATCTTGAAGAAACACAAGAATCATATCGTCCATGCGACCTTGATACATATCTGTATTTCGTCCAACATGATAAAGTATCAAGAGAAGAGCGTGTAGGACTTGACATCGGCTCTGCTATTACTTTTAGTATTATTTTCATCTATTTATATTGATCAATTTCGTTAGTATTGATATTGGATCTAGCCAAACATCTGTATGGATTTCTATAAGCTTGCCCATTTATGTCCTCCTTTGTAACAGAAACGAACTTTTATTTTTACAACACCAAGATCCAGACGACGACTCAGACTCTATAATATCTCTGCGAAATGACATCCAATTATTTGTCGTGCTTATCGATCTATATCCATGAAAGGCTTGTGAGCAAGTCATGTCCCATGTTGATCTAGAACAGAGTCCACGCTCATTATTTTGTGACATTGGATATGTATTTGTTCTTAGTATTGTTTTCATATGATATGCGTACTGCTCCATCTACTAAATTCCCAACATCTTGACACAATATTATGTCTTATACTTGCAAGACTTCGACAGTGTTTAAGTTCAAAACATTGCGATGATCCCATCCCTCTTTGAGAACTATTGATTGATGTTCTTGGGTCTAACCTTTTTACATTTGACATGGCAAACGTATTTTTTCTTAGTATCAGTTTCATTTTAGTATACCTATAATCTTTTCTACCTCTTCGGTTGTTCTTGGAAGGTACGAAAACAAACAAACCTCGCCGGTCTTACGAGTCTTGCTGCAACACTCGCACTCGGAAGGACCGCCTTCAGTACCCCATAGATTCCCTGCTCGTCCGTCTTTGGCTCCACAAGTATCACATATGTTGTATTCTATCTGTTCATTCATTCTTCTATCTCCTTATATTTCTGTTTCATAAATCTTCTCTTGGAGCGAAAATTGATCTAGCATCGTACCTGCTATTTTCTGACCAAAAACGGCCAGAACCGAAACAAACGGACCATGAATACGTTATGAGTCTTGTATGTCCTGAGCCTGCAAATCTAATGTTCGTTTTAGATACTTTGTTATAATCTGCATTTACTCTTGTTATCATTTTCATCAAAACGGTGCTGTCCCAGGTAGTGCATGAAAAGAACATGAGAGATAAGGTCTTACTCTTGTTCTTGATCCCTCTAATCCAGTACTTTTAGAGCATGATCTAAAGAAGCTAACTTCAGAGCCATACAACCATCCTCCACCAATGCTCGATCCGTGTTTAGACTTATAATCTTCTTCCTCTCCCATCTTTGACATAGGATGAGAATTTGTCCTTGTTATCATTTTCATTAGTTTTCTTCAAATTCTTGTTGTACGAATTTATCTAGTTCGTCAATATTAAAATATGCTTTTACTTCAAGCGTTGCTGCTATAGCATTCATCGAGTTTCCTCCCTCTGGAGTATGTGGGACTAGAAAGACAGTACCTGATCCTTTCTCGCATTTAATACTTTTAGTTTCTTCCGTTCTACTGTATATAACTATTTCTCGTTGTATTGAGTATAGTTTTGCTCCTGTTGCTTTTGAGACTATTGTTCCGTTCGCCAAGTCTCCTGCTGGGATTAGCATTATGTATTGTTTCATTAGTTTTCCTTATATATTTACGATACTTTTTTCGCTATATTTATTGTTTGAACTAACGAATCAATTTGCATTAAAGTTAAATAACCATTCAATACAAAATTATAATCATGAGCCATTTCTATCTCTAAATAGATAGAAACTTCATAAACACATTCGCCATTTACATCACCTTTGGATGGTTCGTCATAATCTACTCGATATACTTGATTCGGGTCTACCCAAGTCCCAGCTTCTAATCTAATCATCTTTGCCATTTTTTTCTCCTAAAAGGTTTATATACATTATAACTCATCTTGTTGTCACTCTAGATTTATCATCGCCGAATTGCATCCAATAAGAGTTATATCCGAAGCCTGCTCTCGACTTGACGCTCCTAAAATGTCCGTTATGAGACGAAGTGAACACCATAGTCGGTATATTTGCTGGATTTTCTTCGTTTTCGTTTATATTCCAAGTAGAGACAGACATTTGTGTTAAATTAGCCTTTGTTATCATATTCATAATTTTATACCTTTTTTGCCAAATTCAAACAAATGTTTATATGTTTTATATTATTCCTTATAGAAACAAATCTAAATATGTTTATCCATGCCCACTACAACTGTATCCGTGGAATGCTCGTGATTGACTTGTAGTATAACCAGTTACTGAACGTTTTTCTCCTACACTAAAAGCTCTTGAATCGCTGCCTCCATTAAGTTCTTTACGACTCTTATGAGAATACCAAGGATATTCAAGAATTCCATTCTCAGTCATAGGGACAGCATTAGTTTTAAAACTCATCTTCACTATAATATCCTCCTGTCTGCCAAGATCTAGATTTACCGATACGATCAAATATATCCGATCTCAGGATTTCATCTGTTTCAGTAAATATTGTTGAGTAATGACAAAACTGGTCTGACTCTGACATATGATTCCTTACTCCATAAGACATCGGCTCAGCATTTCTGAAAATCATTTTCATTTTATGCGGTCCTATAAAACTTTGTACCACTATAAGCTTCTGTATCTGATGCTTCTAACGAAGCTCTACGTCTATATCCTTCTTTACTAGACCATTTACGACTTAATCCGAATGAATGAGATGAATAATTTACATTACGCCACCAACTTCTGTATATACGCCATGGGTAATGCATATCGCCTCTGATAGTCATAGGCTCCGCATTTGTTCTTGTTATCATTTTCATTTTAAACACCTTTTTTTGCGAATTTTTTATGAACGGATTTAATCCATTCTTCAAACTCTTTCAGAGACATAACATCTTTTGCTCTATTACATATTTTACAGCAAGGAACACAATTATCTAAAGAGTAACCTTTTTTATTGTCTTTTCTATCTATTCCATTATACATGTAATCATAGATCATCTTTTTTCTTTTGTTTCTATGCCTGTTATTAGGTTTACTGCCGCAATAAAAACAATCTTGCTGTAAAAAACTTCGAAGATCTTTCACAGATAAATCAAAATTTAAATCTCTTAACCCTGCCATGCGCTTATAACGATAATATATAGCATTTTGAGCCACTACTCCATGATTTTTAGAAAAAAGTATTGCGTTACGTTCAGCTACCATTTCCTTTGACAAACAACCACAACTTTGAGTTCCTCCTCCCTTTCTTGTTAAAGACGGACCACAAAAAGATTTTTCATTACCACAATCGCATTTGCATTTCCAATAAGAAGAATTACTACTCCTTTCTTGTTGACGTTTATAATCTCTTTCTAAAACAAGAAGTCTTCCAAACCTTTGTCCATCCAAATTTTTAACTCTCTTCTTGCCTGTTTTAGCCATAGACTCTTTATGCAAACAACCACAACTTTTCGTTAAACCTAATGTCAATGACGAAGTAACCACTACCTTTTCTTTTCCGCAATCGCATTTACATAACCATTGAGTTCTATTATACTTAGTGTTATTGACTCTTTTTATCGCCTCAAGTCTTCCAAACCTTTGTCCAGATATATCTTTTAATGCTGGCATGATTTCTCCTTAGATAAACACATATTTAAATTACCTATATGTATTTATCTACTTTCAAAAGAAATCCTTTAACTTATTTGAAAAAATCTTTTGCCCATTCAAATTGCATATTCAATCGTGAGGCGAATGTGCGATCCGTAGTCATATCCCCTACGACAATGCAATCAGAAGGCTTAAGTTTGTATTTTTCGATAAAGTGTACTCCGAGACCGGCCTGCGGCTTTCTACAATAACAAGTAATCGGTGGAACCTTATGAGGACAATACAAATACTCAAAGTTAATACCTAACTCGTCATGAGTATGATCAAAACACCTAATGGCATCTTCATCAGTCAATACACCTTTACCAATACCTGACTGATTAGATACGCCAATAACAGAATATCCATTAGCCAAACAATCATTGATCTTTTCGGCTCTACCTGGCATAAGTTTGACATCATCTATCTTTACTGGATATTGATACTCACCAGTTGATTCTCTAAGCGTACCATCATAATCAAATATGACAGCTTTATTAGAATACGTTGAAGGCTTACGAACAAACTTAATCTTTGTTAGTTCATCGAAACCTTCGGTAAGTAATGGTTTCTCAAAATTCTTGCGATAGACGAAAAGAACTGCAACTGGGAATGTTCCTGGATCTTTGATATGTTTCATTTGTTGGGCATCGAAGAAGATTTGACCATGCTTTTTATACATTCTATGCAAAGCGTTGATCTGGGAGTCTTCTAGGCTCGTTCCCATGAGTCTACCGATCATTTCAGCTTTATATTTCTTAGCCAAATCAATAAAAGGCTTTCTAGTTTCTGCTATAGTAAAGAGATTATCTACGACAACATCTTTACCTGATTTCAGTGCTACTTCCATTTTTGGAAGTAAGTGCATAACTTTGCCGCCTTCTGTATCTCTGTTCAAGTGAACAGAGTCAGTAGTCAAAGCTTCTTTTGCTAGGGTGCTTTTACCGCTTGCGGGAGCACCCATAATCATCGTAACCTTCATCTTTTTTCTCCTATCTTAGTTATATTATAACTCATTCATCTATCACATGAGCTACTCTCTCTATGAATCGACCATGCTCTGTTGCGTTGTACGGTTATTGCGGTAGATGATGATATCGAGAAATTAGAGCTAAAAGTTTTTGAACATGATGCATAGAATAATACTGAAGAAGCCGCAAAAGCTGGTAAGGTAGCTGACCCGCTCAAAGATTTTTTAAGCGGTATCCAAAAACTTCTAGTTCTAATAGTAGTAGTCGCAGACATAGGTATAGCATTTGATCTCATTATCATTTTCATACCCACCAAGCCCTTGAAGAATGAAAACAATGCTTCGACGAGCATGTCCACGATTTAGATTGATCAGAATCTAAATTTATTGAACTGACTGTACCAGAATTAAAAATCGCAGAAAACGAAAGTAAAACATATGAGAAATCATTTATAGACACCTCTTTTTGCGAAACATATCCGGTATTATCGGTCTTAGACATTGCTTGTATATTTCTTCTCATTATCATTTTCATTGTGACCATTTCTCCGATAACGACCAAGAAAGAGAAGCGTAATTTTCGCCTTTACTTATACCCGAATTAGAAAGACTCACAGGATAACCAAAACTAAAACAAGCATGATACAAAGAATTCAACATTTCTTTATGATTGCGAGACATAAACCAACCATCACCAAATGATGCTGAATCTGCCGTCAAATAAGTTCTCATTATCATTTTCATTCAGCAACATCCTCCAAGGGACACCATTCAGGAATCTCTATCTTTATAATGGGATTTATGTCTGTTACATATTTATCTAATCCGTTACGACTGACTGTCACATCATGATGAGTACAATAGAAACAAAAATCACAACGAAGATGACAACATTGATGACAACCGATAATATTTTGAATTAACTTTTTCATAATTCATTCCAACATATTGCTTTATAATTTTTACTCATGTTAGTTGAAGACTTCCCATTAAAATGTCTATTTAAAGACCAACCAAGTCCATTTAACCCATGTTGCGAAACTTTATCAAGCTCTTTGTTTAATGATTTTTTTTCTGCGTTTATTCTTGTGATTATTTTCATAATATATCGCCTACACTTCCAAACGGTTCAGATAGTATCTCTTCTAGTTCTTCTATCCAAAGGTTATTCGGTGCAAAGGAGTAAACCTTTAACCAGTTATCATATACTTGTGCATGATCTGCTATTCTTATGATAGCCCATTCTTTTTGATCGTCTTTAGTTCTATATATTTCCATATAGATAGAATTAGTTTTAGCTAGTTTTATCTCGTTGATTACCCAGCCGTTATCTTCGACTATATTTATTATTTTATGATATTCATTTTTCATAAAATGTAAAGTAGCGGCACTAGGCATCGAACCTAGTTTATCCGACTTATGAATCCGGTGCGATTGCCAAAACCGCCCTACCGCCTTGTTTTAATCCCCATTATACATAGAAGCTTCTGCTTTGTCAAGAGATTTATATTTTTTATCTACCATATTCCAAGGACTCTCGCCAAACTGATCTTCCAGAGAATATTCTTTTCTATAAATTTGATCGCCAACAACTATAAACACTTCAGATCCTTCAGTTATATACGTTCCATCATCAAACTGAGGATGATTTTCTAAAGCTTTCAGTAAAGCATTTCGTTCCTTAGTCATAGCGATAAGCTGTCTATTTTTACAATCCCAACCTTCATATTGGTGCCTTATTAAACTATCTGCGCCATATTCGCTTGGTACAGCTATCCAATCATGACCACCTGGACCAGCACCTTCAAGACCGCAATGAGGACATTTTTCTTTTTTAAATTCATCCATTTCAATAACCTCCACCGACGATATCGGCACTTACCCATGGACCATTCCAACAACCACATCCTGTACATTCATGAATCGTTGTTGGTACACCTGGTCCCCAACAACTGCTTCTATCCGTATATCCGTGAGGCACACCTGTCTTTACTTCATGTTCAATGCCAGCCTTCAAGCAATCCATACAAACATATTCGTTAGATTGAACAAATCCGTTTATATTTTTGGTTTGAAAATTCGCGTGTTTTTTTGGATCTTTCTTTTCGGGTTTTTCTACTGGCTCTCCAGCATCTTCTTCTATTTCTGTTTCTATTCTTTTATATTCACTAGGTTCTACTGACCCGTTATCATCAGCAACTGCCAAAAACTTTAGTAAAAAATCTTTTTCTTCTTGAGTTATATTGTATTTAGATATTTTCATTTCTTTCTTTTTCTCGGAACTAATATGTATATACATTCAATTATCCTTAAAAGATTGTGTCACGCTTATAGAGGTTATTAGCAACAACCATCCCTATGCCTATTATTGTGACAAGAGGCATTCCTAAAATAAGCCCAGCGACCATAACAACAACGCCAACGCAAGACCAAATAATTTTTATTTTCCAAATCATACCTACATTATACTCTATTTCTTTTCACAAGTCAAATCTTTTTGCCATTTAATTAAAAAATCTGGCTGAATTGGACCTACTAATTCCCCTAAGACTTCCCCATCCACAAGCACCTGAGTGACAGGTAGCTCATCTATTTCATGCTCATCACAAAGCTCATCATTCTCGTCTGCTTCTGCATCAATATAAACAAACTCTATGTTAGCCTTCTCCAATGCAGGAAGATATACTTTGCATCTGTCACAATCGTCGCTACCAAATACTCTTATCTTCGAATACATTTCCAATTCTTTAAACTCCAATAGTCACTCGATCTGCAATCAAGACTCCAACATTGACTAAAATCAGATTCGTAATCAGCAAAAAAAGCTTCCATTTCAGAACGACAAGAACGATTCAAGTAGTAAAATTTACTAGAATAATCTGATCCACGGATACATCTTCTAAAAATAATTTTCATTAATACTCCAGACAGGACTCGAACCCGCATAAAACGCCTTAGAAGGACGCTGTTCATCCATTGAACCACTGGAGCGAATAGTATTTATATATTATACAAGGAATTTCATTCACATATTACTAATTAATATAATAGGAAAACAATTTGTTTATCCATTAAGCTAAGGAGTAGTAAAATGTCTAAAACATGCCAGAACTGTTACAAAGAATTCCCATCATCAATAATGATAAACGGTAAAAGAAAAATACTGAATAGCAGGAAATATTGCTTGGAGTGTTCTCCACCAGGGAGACATAACACCAGGCCAATCGGTTACACCAAAGTAGCAGATAAAGAAGAAAAATATTGTTATCGATGCGAGACGACAAAAAATGAGGATGATTTTTATCGTCGCAAAAATAACGATTTAACATCTTACTGCAAACAATGCACAAAAAATCAAGCTCTTGAGAGACAAAGAGCGTTAAAACTTTTATGCGTGGAATACAAAGGAAACAAATGTGAAAAATGCGGATACGACAAATGTATAGCATCCCTTGAATTTCACCATAAAAATCCCAAGAAAAAAGATTTTGGGATAGCACAGAAACCAAGCTCTAAATTCAACGATAAAATTAAAGCTGAATTAGACAAATGTATTTTAGTTTGCAGAAACTGTCATGGAGAAATACATTGGGCTAATAGTCATTAGGTGCCTTTCCTGTTAGACTACGCCTGCTTATATCTTTTCTAACCAATCCTGTTTGGCTACTGGGGCGACTACACTTACGATTATTTAGACCATTAACAAACTAGTACCTGTTCCTCTCATAGGTTGATCAAATCTTGAAAATCTCAAACGATTAGCCCAACCCAAACTTCGTTGATAACCAACAACAGAAGCACTCCAAGGAGATATTGGCATTGTGGTTATACCCATCGATCCTCTTGAAGATAAAGTATTCCATGAACCAAAACAAAAACTACAACGACTTTCGTTTATTCTAAATATAGTTTTCATTGCAAATCCCTATCTATCATTTATATTCCATCTACCATGTTGGGACCACCAATAAAATCTAGGACCATTACAGCCATTACAACTATAAAAATCTCCACATCCCCACGATCTAGACATCCTATCTACTAAATTAAAGACGCTATAGTTAGGTTTATGATGTCGCATTTTAAATATCATTTTCATATTATTAACCAATTGCAAAACATTCTTGTGGAACATACATATTCTTTCATCTTATTTTCCTTTAATTTACTGGCCAAAGACAAATAGCTTTTTCTCCGTCTATGACATCCTCTTCGGTATAACCATTTTCTTTATCTTCTTCAGTAAGTTCTTCAAGACCGACTTCTCCGTACCAAGTGGTTTCAGCACGATAAGCACAAGCATGCATATCATCAAGCGGAGAATAATAATTGCCTTCAGCATCTTTCGACATTACAACTATTCTATCTTGATCTTCCTCTTGCAATAACACAATTAATTCTTTGACTGTCATTATAATACCTTTCTATTATATTATAACATAAATCTCGGCACCATTAAAGTTCTAATTCAAATAATTTTATCCGAAATCTCTTTTTGCTTGGACCATAGCTTGAGCGTAAAGATATCGAGCCTCTTCTATTGGACGAGTTTCAAAAACGTCTGGACTAGTCTCTTTTCTTGTATAAGGGAAATAGTCTTTTTCTGTAGCGTTAGCGGCAAACCAATCTAAAAGCGTCATGCCTTTTGTTCCTAGACGAGGAAACGCTTGTCCACCATCATCGACTTTACTCATCATTTTTCTCCAATTCTTTTTTCTTCTTTTTTAGAATAGTAATAAACTTTTTACCATTTTCTCCGAGAGTTGCAGCGGTATTATACTGTCTATTTCCTGGAGACTTAATGATATCATTGTTTTTTAGGACTTTGATCATTCTTGGATCGGTCAAGAATATACTATAACGACTGCCCTCGATATGCGTTACAGTTCTATAAATATCTTCAAACTCAAATTTCTCTCCGTTGATATAAACAAAATGTTCAGTTACCTCTCTTTTTTGTTTCCTAAATGAGACTTTCATATTTTTTCCTTAATTTGTATATTAAAAACCATACCATAAATTAACTATACCAACAATTTCGCACGGAGGAAAAGCTACGGCATGTCGGACTTCATCAGGTCTTCCATTCCACTCCCTTTCTCTATCTCCATAACCTTCTACATCTTTGTCGTTTATATCATTCTGTCCAGAAAAATACCAAGGAGGCTCAGATTTATTAGGTTCTACTTCGCATGTTTCCAATGCTCCTAAAATAAGTTGTTTGTATTGTAATTGAATTGGATCATTTTCATCTAGTTTATCGAGATCGCAAATCCAGGTACAAGGACTTCGATCCCACCAATCGTTGATAACAACGTTTTTCATCTTGCTTCCTCAGTTAGAGTCTTCGTTAGTTAAATACTTCTGTCTATTAAAACTCTATTATGAATTGTTTTTAAATCGGGATTTAGCTCTTGCAGAGCCGAAAGTTCTATGAACTTTTAAGATATGATATTTTATTTTTAAACAGCGTTATGTTCGAATAAGCAGTATAGCATAATCTAAGACACATTCTACAACTAATTTATTTTTTGAAAGTTTTTTTCAGTTCGATTGATTCTCCAATGATAACGAAACTAGCCATAGCCATAAGACTGTATGTTACCATGTCGTACCATGTACCATCTAAAAAAGATATGTTAAGACACAAACAAAGAGCCATCACAATTATCCAAATAATACTTCTCATTTTTTCATCCTCTTTAAAAGGGTAAACTAGAATCTCCTCCATCGGAGTTTCCATTATCTTCAACAATAGATTGCATGAAATCATTAAACTCGTTTTGGATCTCGTCTCCACCAACAAATTGAAAGTTTACAAGTTTTGGGAAGAATCCAGCATTAAAAGTATTCCATTGAGCAAATACTACGCTATCATAAAAAGCGAACAAACGATTGACCTCATTCCTCGTAAATCGCTTATCTAAACTTCTTGTAAACTCACCTACTTGAGCTTTGTACATCTTTTCATTAATATCATCAAACTTTTTCTTTTGTGCGTCTGTTAATGCAGATACGCCTATGCTCTTAAAGAACATTTCTGCGTTACTAATTACGCTTTTGCGGGGGAAAAGAATATTAAATATCCCTACCAGTTTTTCTTGTTTTTTCATTAAGTCTCCAAATTATAAATTAAAACATACGACTACGATTCCTCTATTTTATCGACTACCCAAACCTTTTAAATCTAATCTCTCCTACTTGACCATTGTCTAGATAGAGTTGATGTTGACCACTGCATATCATAACGCCAAGACTTACACCGATAATAACCTCTAGAACTAGACGAATCAGAAGTACGCGAATGTCTAGATCTAAACCAAACAAAATCAGACCAAGAACGATTCTGTATCTTCATTATCATTTTCATAATTCTAACTCAATGACAGTTGGTTCACCTTTTAATCTATATTGCTCGTCTAGGACGCTCACATTATAGAACACAGTCTTTTGAGGTAATTCTGGCATATCACTCATAGTCCCAACACCATTCATATGAAAATGTCCGAAAATATGAATCGATGGATCAACCTCTAAAACTCGCTCCATCAACTGTTGACAACCATAACGTTTGTATGTTGTCATTCCATTCATACTATATCGTTCTTTAACTAAGTCTCCATGCCCTTGCGGAGGTCCATGGGTAATCAATACATCAGTATCCAATGGGATTTGATTCCATTTAAATCGAGCCTCTTGCCAATCATTAGGTCTGAAATTAAAAGCCCAATCGCAAAAATGAGGAGTCCAAGGACTTCCATAAAATTTTAAGCCACCGATTGTAACCTCACTATCTTCTAGGTAATGACAATTAAGGTCTGGGACCATATTTTTAGCATCATACCATATCCAATCATGATTGCCTGCGATTATAATCTTATGTTTAGCTTTGATATTGTCAAGCCAAGGACTAAATTTTTCGCCTAACCAATTAGATTGATATGCTCTGGTATGATTGGTAGCAGGACATATATCTCCTGCATGAATAAATACATCGCATTCATCCTTAATTTCTGGCAAATTGCCGTGAGTATCTGATATACATAGAATCTTCATAACTACTTATTCCTTTGATTATTATATCATAAAACACAATCACAAATGGAGACTAAAACTATTATTTCTAGATTCGGACAATCCACCGTGACATTCGCTTCTTGCTCTATCTATATGTCCAGAAACTGACCAACATTTTTTATCACCAAATATCGTAGCCCAATAACAAAGAGGGAGACCTCCACCAGATGCAGAAAACCTAAAATGATCATCAAACGCATTTGTTCTTAATATCATTTTCATTTATAGTTTGCCTCTCTACTGAAACTTCTACAACCCGCAAAAGCGTTAGAACAACTCAAATTGTAACTGAATGAATGGGAGAAAGAACTGTGACGAAAATGTCTCCTCGATCTAGTAAACCAATCTAGACCACTTGCACTAATTCCATGATTGTTTGACTGCGGTATTATATTTGTTCTCATTACCATTTTCATAATTCTAACGACTACAACGTCTTCTATTTTTCCATGAACCAGAATGAGTACGACCAAGACCAAGATTTCCTGACCAATAGCCTATATCTTTTCTCATTACTGATTTTGTTAAGAATTCAAAACCGAATGCCTTATTATATCGATCCATGCTTGATCTCGGTCCAGTATTTGCTCTTGTTATCATTTTCATGTCCAGCTTTCCATCCAGCTAATTCTTGCTCCCAATCCATCAATATATGATCTCATACTTCTTGGACCCCAAGAAAAAGTAGAAGATAAACTCCTAACAAATCTTAAATTCGCACTTTGATAATATTTTTGCGAAAAAGATAAAGAACCAGAAGTTCGGTTCGTTCCTGTCGAACTGAAAAAAGATCTTGCCCACGCTGAGTCACTAGAACTACAATTTGTTCTCATTATCATTTTCATGTCCATTTTTCCATCCATGTAAGTCTTGCATCAAATCCGTCAAACATTGCTTTTATACTGCTCGATGCCCAAGAAAGATCCAACTTAGAACTTTTGAAAGATCTTAAATTCATGCTATAATAATATTTGCGTGAAAACGATTTAGATCCACTAGTAAAATTCGTAGAGATTGAATTAAAAAAAGATCTTGTCCATGCTGAATCTTCAGAACGACAAATTGTTCTTAATATCATTTTCATTATCTTTTTCTACTGTACATATTATTCATTGCCCATGACTTAGATGCCTGTGGTTCACTAGAATAACTATTATTAAATCTATTAGCGAGAGAATATATTCTACCCATCCTAAACGAAAAAGACGTATAGAAACCAAAAGCCCATCCAGTATTTGGATTTCTCCGAACAGTAGACGAAGACCCAGTATACGCTTTTTGCATTATTATTTTCATCTATTTAATATCTCATGTTCTCTAGTAGCTTGCTCAAATCTATCACGAATTTTTTGAAAGGTTCTTTGCTTGAGACTATTAATCCTTTGTTTACTTACGCCAAACTCTTTTGCGACATTATTAAGTCCCATCTGTTCTTTCCCATGTAAACCAAACAACTTGTTTAAAATAAGACGTTCTCGTGAATCAATTTTCTTATTTCTAGAAAATATGGTCTGAATATCTATGGCAGCATCGACTTGACTGATCCCACATCCACTCCGAATATCAACTGCGTCACCATCAAAAGCATCTAACGATGAATTATTACAATGTTTCTTAAGGTCTCTTATTTTTGTAAAAACAAAAGACTTCATTACCATTACAAAATATGTAGAAAACTTACGATCCTTATTAATATCGAACTTGTCTATAGCGTGGTTCAATGAATAGAATATTTCGCTTCTTAATTCATCTGTCCTGAGATCGACATCTCTCAGCTTGCCTATCCAAGAATAACAAAGAGGAATGTTATGATATGCGATTATTTCTTTATAATATGCCGCCTCAGTTAACCAAATCCTAATATTTTTACTATCAGTTACCTTTGTAGCTCTGTATTTAGCGTAATTAAATCTAATAAATAACTCACGTTCTTGTTCAATAGAAAATACTATGTGTTCTCCGTATGGCTTAGGAAGATCTGTATTAGGTTTATCAAACTTGTTCTTTTTAACAAAAGATTCGCTAAATATGAAATCTATTTTTGGGGGAACTTTCTTAACCCAATAACTCATTAGTTCATCTGGTAATTTCTTCATAATTATATTATACTATGATTATAAAACACTACTAAAGACTATAAAACCAACCATCTAATTGTCCAAAAGAAAAACAACGACATCGAAAAGATGATAATCTACTAATACTATAAGATCTATTCCAGTGACTATTTCTACCTAAATCTCTAACATAACTATAAGAGCTTTTTCTGTCCCACTCTTTTCTACTTCTAGCTCGTCCGTCACTTATTCTTTGTATCATTTTCATATTAAATAATCCAACGACTATGATGACTCGTAGGATATCCGACTCGTGTTCTTGACACAATAAGCCCAGATTTTGATGTTGATTTCGTTCTTGGAAACGTACCCATACTGCTCATATTGCTCCAACTATTATGAAGCGTAGAACGATCCTTTGCGTAATTACTGCAATTTGTTCTTGTTATCATTTTCATTTTGAACTCCAATACTTACTACTATAATCTTCATTACTATTAATCTTCCAACAAATCGACCAAGAACGTCCATCATAATAGTAACCATTTTTACAACTAAATTTCGCTTCCAAAGAAAATGCCCTAGAAAGACCAAGATAGTCATCATTGAACGCTATAGAACGATGAGTTGAACTATTCCATGATCTAACTAAAGAATCAGTATTTGCTCTTGTTATCATCTTCATATTAAAATTTTACCAAACGGAAGATGTTCTACCAAAGGGAATACATTTATGACATTGAAAGGTTCTAGACGAACAACTCCATTGTGTAGTTACGAAACTAGAGCCGTTAACCCTACTCATCGGTGAATAAGCGTTAAACGAAGAAGAACAGTACCAAGGATTAATTCCTGAGTAAGATGTTCCGTCACTTATCCTCATTATCATTTTCATGATATAACCCAATCTTGCATTCTATTTCTATTTTCAAAGTGTCTATTATATCTTCTGTTACTACGTTGAGTTCGTAGTCTACCTTCGTGATTCGTTCTAGACCAACAACTAAATACGCTTTCTCCGCTTCTACTCTTACTCCAAAACCAATCATGATAGTTGTGTCTTGAAAGTTTTATCCCACTCCAGCAATCTGATATGGGTCCATTAAATGTTCTTTGTATCATTTTCATATTAATAATTCCTATTGGTGTAAGATTTATGATAAACAAAACTAGTAGAACAAGATTCGGCGAAAGAAGCAGTAAGACCATTCTTGTCTGGAAAATTCGGATAGAATATAGTCGAACAAGATCTTTCTAATGCCCTTGCAATGAGGCTATCTGTCTTCTAAGTATAAAACTTTGCTTACCAGTATTTATTCTCTGTATCATTTTCATCTATCATAGCTCCTTACCCAACCCAAATTCCAACCCGAAGATTTAATTCTATCATTATTTGTACTATAAATCACTGAGTATGAACTAGAGCTACATACTGTTCCTATTGTAAATGAATCTGAACAACACCTTGAACCACCAAAAGGAACATTTTGAGCATTAACATTAGCTTTCATTATCATTTTCATGTATTAAACCCAAAACTATTAAATCCAAATGACGTACATCTTAAACAACTTCTTTCATCCAATGAATATGCTAACATACTACGACTATTACCGCTA
>Ga0233412_10000298_pt1 | contig 29544 bp, 38 predicted proteins | sample Na_anoxic_4_MG_FD_180667 | JGI IMG/M metagenome (GOLD analysis project Ga0233412, IMG submission 180667) | Seawater microbial communities from Saanich Inlet, British Columbia, Canada - Na_anoxic_4_MG | ecosystem: Environmental > Aquatic > Marine > Inlet | place: Canada: British Columbia... | reverse complement strand
GACGTTGTACGCTTCGCCATCTTTGCGGTGAAGGTGGCGAGGGCTGTGTCGAAGTTGAAGGTGGGGACACTGTCTCCAGAGATGCGGTATCCTAACCTAATCATTCTTCCTACATCATCAAAGAATCCTAACTTCATTTAGATTACCTTGAATCCACTTACTGTACCAGATTCACCAGATGAAGCTACCCCCCACCAACCATCTTTAGAGTAGTTATCTGTAAATCCTTGACCGTCTGCTAAAGTCATTCCTTTAGAAGCAACTGTTCCAGAAAATCCAATTTGTACATTACCTCCCTCATTGTACATAACAACAGCATGTCTTCCAGAATCATCCGTAAAAAGTAAAGTAGGAACATCTCCAACTACAATTCTTATATGTTCCCTATAACCATCAGCCATTTTTTTATCCATAATTGCTCCTTGTAGACTTGTTTTATACTCTAATTCTATTCCACTTCTATAAGTAATGCAATAAAGAAAACCCGCTACAGTTGAGCTTTTACCACGAAGGGTAAAGAGGCCTAGCGGGTTTACTAAATATATTATACTATAGTTTCAATAATATTTGTAACTGTCGTAAAGAAATAATCCGCTTTGACTCCACTTCGCTTTAAATATATTAGCGTTTTGATGTAAGGAAAATCCGATCTTCTTTTTCTGCACAGTTGCCCCCACATGATGATGCCCGATAATGTCAGTATCAATATACACTCTCTTTCCTAAAGACTTTATAGCAAGTGCCAATGAAATATCTTCGTAAGTACCGAGTCCATAATCAACATCAAACCCACCAACTCGATTGAACAGTTCCCTACGAACTACAAAACATGCTCCAGTAACTCCAAAAGCATCTCTGGACACACAACATTTAGGATTATCTGCGCTCCATCCAACTAAAGGGTGAATGACATTGGCTTCAACATCCATAGCCAAACCCACATGTTGAACTTTTCCAGCAGGTCTTCCAGGGTCTACACTGTCTTCTGGAAAGAGAAGTTTTATTCCTAACATACCGATTGTTTCATCTTTCATTACTTCAAGCATTTGTTCAATAGCAGTATCAGAAAGAACAACATCATCAGTAAGTAGCAAAACTAAAGGAGCTTTCCCCATTGCTATTCCAGCGTTACAGAGACGAGGGTATCCAACATTTTGTCCAAGCATCTTAGCATTGTATTTCTCTAACAACTCTCTATTTTGATTTCTGTCTGGAATATCATCATTACCATCAATGAGATAGGTGTTAAACTTTTTCACTGTTTGAGTTTCTAAGGCATCTAAACATTTCTCTAGGATGTCGTATCTACCAGCGGTAGGAACTACTACATCCAGAAGAAACTTTTCCTTCTTTGACTTGTTTCGTTTTCTACTCATCTAAAACCTCTTCTATCATTTCTTTAAGTTGATTTACGGGAATATCCCATGTAAGCGATTTTACATAATGTAAAGCAGCATCAGACATGTGCTTCATAATACGACCATCTTTTACACAATATAATATTTCTTCTGTCGCTTTTTCTCTGTCTATCATACTACGCTTAGAATTGCCCCAAACATCAGTAAACTCGTACTCAGGACGAATCAAAAACCCTCTAAGAACTGTCCCTAGACCATCAGCAAGCAATTCAGTCATTGCTCCTGTATTAGTAGCCATAACTGGTAATCCTACACTCATAGCTTCTAGCAGAGGTAATCCAAGACCTTCTCCCTTGCTCGTATTCAAATACAAATCAGAAGCAGCATATAGTGTCCACAGCACATCTTGAGGCAATCCACGTTCCATAACCACTAGCTCATCATTTATATCTAAAGTCAAAGCTAAATCTCTGATTTTATGTCCTACATGAGAATGTTCCCTAGTCACTAAAATGTACTTTAGATTCTTTACACCAGACTTCTTTACCTTAGAAACAATATCCATAGCAGCCCACAAATTCTTTCTTTCTTGGTTATCTGCTACAGAAAGAATGACAAATTTGTCTTCTAGTTCCATTGATTTTCTAATTCTATTTCTTGTCTCTTCGTCACGTTCAGGCCAAATCTCTGTGTCAGAACCAATCTTAATATGTTTAGCTTTTGTAAGCCCTGCTTTATGCGCTGCCTTAGTTGCTAACTCACTAATGAATAAAGCTCCGTCAGCAAACATCAAAGAAGCAGCCCATGTCATAGTAAGAGGGCCATTCTCTAGTGGAGTGATGAAAATGTATTTAGAATCTAAATCCTTCAACTTCTCGATGAAGAATTGTTGGTGAGGAACATCTAAAGCGACTACTACTACATCAGGTTTCCAGTCCAAGAAATGTAAATTGTGGGCGATAGCATGAGCGGATTTGAAATCTTTAGCTGGAATGATAGAGAAGGGAAAGTCATGCTCACTTCCATCATTCCCCAATCCAACGGCTTTCACATCAAAACCTAGACCAACAAGACCTTTCATCAAAGGAACTGTGAGGTACATATATCCAGAGCCTACAAAAGCTAAATCTGTAATAAACAAAATATTTTTAGTCATGTACAACCACCTGTGATTCTAGTAGTTTAGCGGTATTCCTAAACGCTTCCATCAATACGTCAGGAGAAATGTCTAATGGATACACTTCTCCCTTTCTACCCATACCTGCCATAACACAATCTACAATCATTTCTATTACATCAACAAGGTTAACATCATCAGGCACACCATCATCTTGTAGTAGATGATGCCTATTTACTTTACGATGATTATCCCACCAATCAGTTGTCTCAAAGTTATTTTTGAAGTCTTTGTAAAAAGCGTCTATACCTTCTTTATTTCTCTTATCAAAGTCATGCCAAGATTCTGCTTTTTGTAGCATCCCTATAAAGAACTCCAACCCTTCCTGAACATCCCCTATATGTTGGAGACTGCTCTCTAACAACTGATCTTTAGTTACCTTAGACACATCACAAGTTCTAGTGTCTGCTGTCTCACTCTTTTTTATATGTATCATATTTTATCCTTTCATTTATATTGAATGTGTATTATATGTTTTATTAGTAATAATGTCACTTATAATAGACTGACTTACATCATAAGCATTAGCTAATTCCCATTGACGATAATTACCAGATGCGTACCTTTTTCTTATATCCTCAGCCTCAACTTGTGTTAGTTTTGCCTGAGGATGACTTTCACTAGCAATACCAAACAAAGCACTTTTCTCTCCAGACCTATCTTTTGACATACGTTTTTTGGTTTCTTCTGTATGAGTCTTTCCCCAAAAATGATTCCTTTTTCCTGTAAATGCAATAGATAACTTTTTCTTATGTTCATCTGAAAGTTTACATCCCCTTTTTGAAATTGAAATTTTTTCTTTGGTTTCGTCTGAAACTATATGCCCCATTTGAGATTCAGACATCTTTCTTTTGGTCTCTTTTGAATGGTTTCTATCTCTATTAGGAGCAATAACATCTTTAGCAATATTATAATCAAATCCGTATTTTACCACATTATCTAAATACCACTGCTCTCTAATAGGCACATTTTCTCTATCGCTTACTACTTCTACGATTTCAAATTTGAAACTACTTTCTTTATATTTATTCCATGCTCTTTGTAAATGACTATTATCGTGAAATTCTCCCTTTAGTTTTCGTGTATGTACCCGCCATCGTGTATCAATATCTACACTACCACCTACATACATCTTCCCATTCACAAGATTAGTAATTTTATACACTCCAGATATTATTTTAGACATGAAAATATTTCCTTTTCCCAAACATCTAAAATTCTATTAAGGGAGAAGCGTTCTTTAGCTAATCTCTGAACTTCTTTAGCTTTCTCTTCTAACAAGTCCTGATTTCTCAGTAAATTGACTGCACTAGCGACAAACTTCTTAGACCATTCTGGTGTAAAAGGACTTCCAGGTATCATAACTCCCATGTTAGTTGTAGACAACGCTCCCCAATCATTTGTAATTGGGAGACATTGTGCTACCTGGTTTTCTGCGGTAGAAATACAAAAAAGCTCATCGTACGAAGACGGGTACAGTTCTAACTGAGCTTCTAATTGATGCCTAATAAGCTCATCTCTCTTTACTGCACCAAGATATGTTACTCCAGGAAGCCTAGCAAATTTAGCCTTGAACTGTTGCGTTGCTTGAGGGTCTGCCCACTCACTCCATAATCTCCAATCTGATGTAATCACCAAAGACGCTTCTGGAACATCTCGAACAATCTCTGCCCATACAGCATGTAACTGCATCACACCTCTATCTGGCATGTGATTGAAGATGCAACGATAAGGAACTTTCTCTACTTCATCTTCTTCATACTCCCATACACGGATAGGAATATCTATGGTAATAGTGTCCTGTATGCCATAAAAATCTTTGAAATAATCTGCATGACGTTCTGAAATGGTGACTATTTTATCTACTTTTGGGGCAAAATCTTTGAATGATCCTGTAGTGTGCTGGTCACATGATAGCCATACCCTGTATCCTATTGTGTGTGGAGTAAGTCTTACATTAGGAGAACGCCATATAATTACTACATCTCTTTCATCTTCTGGAGTGAAAGCATCTATTGGAAGCTGACTGAAAATCGAACTGTTAGGGGATTTAGGACTATTATATAATGTCACATCATGCCCTGCTTCATGCCAAGCTCTACAGATGGTAAGCATGAATAATTCAGAACCACCTACACCCATACGACCATCTTCACCGAAGATACTAGCTTCTGTAACTTCAAGAGGACTACCGTCATTACAGATTACGTCTATCTTCATATTAGTACCTTTTAGCCTTTTCGCACATAAACCAAAATTCTTGGTCAGTATTCTTTCTCCATATCACCTTCCATCCAGAACGCTTCAATAGGAAATTCCACTGATCTTCTTCAAGTACAGAATAATGCCCTTGTCCCACACGACCCCAATAAGCAGGATTTGGGAGAACTAGACATAGGAAGTGTGCTGATACCCTATGCCACTCCATTAGGGTAAGCAGTGGGGCAGGACTATGCTCTAGGGAATGACGAGAGAAGATTAATCCAAATGAAGCATCTGCAAACTCTTCCAAGAAACTAAAGTCGCCATTGATAACATTCTTTCCTAAACCTTTCAGTTTCTCTACGTCCATGCCATTTGATATGCCAGTGTACTCCATTCCAAGGCTTTTGAAGAACCCTTCTGCTATAGCAGCATCTCCACATCCAACATCAAGAACATTAGTAACTCCTTTCAACCCACTTATCCATTCAGTCATAATGCCACGCATAAGTGCAGTATGACCTTTATCTGGAGGAGATGGATAGTCATCACCGATTATTTCGTTTAAAAATATATTCCAGTTTACAAAATTTCTAAGCATCCGCTTCTCCCATCTAAGAACTCTCTGAAAATTTCTACTATATAATCCATCATGTCTATAGTCAAGTTTGGATGAACTCCAATCCAGAAAGACCTTTCTGTACAAATATCACTATTATATAATTTAGATAGTGTTAGATACTCAACATTCTCATAAGCAGGTTGTCGGATAAGATTACCGCCGAACATATTTCGTGTGCCTACTTTCTTTTCATTCAGGAAGTTTATGATTTCTTTTCTTGTAAAATCACAAGCGTAGGATTTCAAAGTTATAGGAAATCCAAACCAAGAAGGATCACTATTTTCAGTCGGTCTAGGAAGAATGAACCAATCTTCAAAATCTAACATCTTTTCGGAGAGATATATAAAATTATATCTACGAGCATCTACAAATTCTTGTAATCTATCCATCTGAGAGGATAATAATGCTGCCTGTAAATCTGTAATTTTTAGATTATATCCTAAACGAGAATAGACATATTTATGATCGTATCCATCAGGAAGACTTCTAAATTTATGTTCAAATCGTTTACCACAGGCATTATCTCTACCTGGGTCACAGTGACATGCCCTACCCCAGTCCCTAAAAGATTTCACAACCTTATTTATCATAGGACTATTTGTAAGAACAGCCCCACCCTCCCCTCCAGTAATATGATGTGCTGGATAATAAGAATGTGTAGAAATATCTCCATAAGATTCTACTGGCTTCTCCTCGAAAGTAGAACCTACAGCATCACAACAATCACTAATCATAAAAATATTATACTCTCTGCACAAATCTTCAAGAGCATCTGCATCAAATACATTACCAAGAGTGTGAGCAAGGACAACAGCTTTAGTCTTACCTATCACAATAGCTTCTGCAATATCATCTATCTTAGGAACGTATGTACCTAATTCAACATCAACAAATACAGGAATTGCCCCGTTCTGTATAATAGCATTTACAGTAGTTGGAAAATTCAAAGCCGTAGTAATGACTTCATCTCCAGGAAGAAGTCTACGCTCTCCAAACTCAGGTACAGTTATCGCTGTAATGGCAAGTAAATTGGCACTGCTTCCACTGTTACACAATGTAATATACTTTACACCATTTCCCAAATGCTTACGAAGTTTATTCGTGTATTCTCTTGAATACTTCCCTTCTGTATACCATTGCCCAAGTGAACATTCCACCAATTTTGCTACATCATCTCCATTTATATCCGCACCATGAGGAGAGATGTAAGTTTCTCCAGGAATGAACTCACTAAATGTTCCTGAAATCAAGTGTCTACTGGATTCTATTATTTCTTTTCTTCCCATTTTATACGGCATTTTTTATTATCTCGTCTACGGTATCATATACTGAATATTCAGGCAAGAACCCCAAAGAACGTAATTTAGCTGTATCCAATTCCATCTTATCTGTTTGAACATTCTTATGAAATGTGGGAGTTTTCTTAGTCTTTATCTTTCCTGTAGGCATTGTCATGTAAGCATAGTAAACTAAATCTTGGACTTTATGAGATGTTCCAGAACCTATATTTACGATCTCACCAAGAGTAGAGTCTGAATCCATAGCTATCTTTATGGCTCTAACTACATCCATCACATTCATGTAGTCTCTGTAAACACCAGTATCATATAGGGACACTTCTCTATCATTACACATTTCTGTAATCATATAATGGAGAGCGTTTTTCTTTGCCCCTGCTCCATTATCTTCACCACCAATAACATTACATAGGCGTAAGATACGATATTTCATTCCAAAAGTATTACAATAGCTTTCTAATAACATCTCAGCAGCGTACTTCGTAATGGAATAAAATCCTTTTGGATGACAGGAAGCATCTTCTTTTACAGGGAGATCTTCTTGCGCTCCATATACGAACCATGACGACAAAAAGGTTATTTCTGAATCTGTTCCAAATACCTTTCTCATGTTCTCTAAGAAAGTGATAAAAGTAGTAAGATTTGTATCTATATCAAGATGAGGAGCTTCATGCACATTGTAATTATCCGTAGTGCTAATTGTGTATAAGACTTTATTGGAAACAGGCATATAATCAAACTTATAATTCACTAATACGTCCGCACCAAATTGCCTTACAAACTCCGTACCAATGTAACCCTTTCCAAATAAATTTATCATCTGTTTACAGGATTATGCTCGTTAGTATCTATTTGAGCTTTACATGCTAACAATGCACCTTGAGAACTTCCATGATTTTTATAGGCATCGTAATTTATTACTACCGCAGGAGAACCACATGTACAGAATAATACCCACCCCAATTTTCTAGCATCTCTATATACAAAATGGTTATCGTATGGAGTACATTTCACCTTCTGACCCATTGTAGGAATGATGATGTACTCCTGCCTGGTGAATTCTTTACCATCAGAAGTAACTTTATTCAAATCTCCCCTATGATGAATAATGTTAGGGGCTTTTGCTTCCTTTATAGCCTTCTCTACAAGAGATAGGTTGTTAGGAATACTACCATTATTTTTACTCATTCTAATCCAAACTCCTCTAACACTTTGCCAACAAGTGCATCATAGGTGAAATCTTCCATGTTAACTTTATTATACGCAGCAAGAGCAATTTCTTCTGCTTCATGTGGACTATTCAATGCCCACTGTACTCTAAGCACAGCTTCTTCCAAATCGTCAAATCCTAGATAGTGATGACCTTCCTCGAACCCAAATCTATCCAAATCTTCGCATCTATCTATAATTGGACATAACTTCATTGCCATTAGTTCAAATACACGAGCGTTCAAATCACCTAAAGATGACCAGTTTAGTCCTAGTCTAGCTCGGTTATTCAATTCTCTATACTCATCAAAGATTGGCCCATTCTCAAATAGAACAGAAATCCCTAAAGATCGTAATCTATCTATCCATTCAATTCTCTGCGGATAGGGCATACCGATAAGTACTGCATCAGCATCTTTCTCAATCTCTGTCATAGGATAGTGGACATCAGGGTCAAATGCGTAATGTAAAAGTACATCGTCCCCTTGAGCATACTTCGGGTGCATATTATAGGACACGTCAGAAACGCTTCTTGCATGAGAATAATCTAAACAGTGGCTATCTGTAAAAATAGAAACAACTTTTCCATCGGATGGCTTACTTACCCAATTTACACCTGCGTCAACAGCAATCACAATATCAGGAATCCATCCATCTAATTGCGCCTTTACTATTTCATAAGGAATTCTTCCAATATTGGGCTTAAAGGGCAGGGGATAAGTAGGAGGATTTGCATATTTCTCAGGCAAGTTCATCCCTCCCATCCAAGGAATAAATGAACCAGTGTAAGGCCCTGTAGTTCTCAAATCTACATCAGGATTGCGATTGAAAGCATTTTCCCAATAATTTTTCATTGCTAAAGGATAATGAATTGAAAGAAGTAAAACTTTTATTTTTTTCATCATTCCACCCATCCCCAATGTCTACCATTTAGAATATGATTTATACAACTTTCAGAAACTAAAAACTCTTTAGCTAAACCTTTGTAGGTTACTCCTTTACGCCTAAGAGCCTTTATTTCTCTTACCTTATCTTCATTCAAAATTGCCTTATTATTCAGTATACCTTTATGACTTCTCTGTCTTCCTTTCTTAAACATGTCTTTTATATTATCCGCCTGTGTCCCAACAAAAAGATGATTTGGATTTACACAGGAAGGGTTGTCACAATGATGACAAACTACTTCATTATCACTAAGTTCACGCTTAGAATACAGCATCCATGATATTCTATGAGCCATATCCTGCGTATTTTCATAATAGAAAAGACCATATCCATCATGATTAAGACTAGAACCAACCCACTCCCAACATTCATCTGAATTCTTTTCTATATACTTACTATGAAATCTACTTAGTTGTAATTTATTTAGAGTATACATCCCATTTCTCCGCAAACTTCTCTATGTTTCTTCGAGTTATTTTTTCTCTCTCTTCTCCGTATCCTAAAGTTTTACCCCCAAGATGAAGCACAGTATCCCTCGGCAATTCCCATAACTCATACCCTTTAGACAATGCAGTAGTGGACAAATCCATATCCTCCGCATCATTCGGAACATATCTAGGATCAAAATATCCTAATTCTTTCCATCCTTCATTAGTGGTTGCCAGAACAAACCCTTCTGCATAAGGAAATATTTTTTCGCCAAACTTGTTCCATCCAGTAGTTTCTCTATACACTTTACCGCTAATTAGGGTTTTTGGATATTCAGCCAACCTATCTTCTATCTGTTCAAAGAAACCTTTATAAACCCTAACATCAGTAGTTATAAGAATAACAATATCTCCAGACGCTACTTTCAGTCCCTTATTAGCAGTATAAAGAAATCCTAAGTTACTTTCGTTGCTGATGACAGAAAGGGGGAGCATCTTTTGTCCCTGCCACCAAGAAAGACCATCTACGAACCCATCTTCTGTGCTTTTATCATTTACAACAATCACTTCAAATTCATTAGTACCTTTAGTGCTATGAATATCATAAAGCAATTGGTGCAGTAAAGCCCAATTATTATAGGCAGGAATTACTACAGAAGTTTTCATAAAAGCTCCAATCCATCTCTGTATGAATACTGAGGTAATCCTAACTTGGCAGAAAGAGATACATCTAAACCTGCTTTATGTGGTCTAGGAGCAAACTCTTTCTTGTCTTTTTTGTGGGTACGAATATCAGTTCTCATACCATTCATTTCGAGCCAAGATTTTACAAAGTGACTCCAAGATAAAGTCTCACTTCCAGAAATGTGAAACGTCTTAGGCATTTCATCTACTCTGCTCAGATACTTATCTAAACTTATTATGAAATGATTTAGGTGCATAAATGAACGATACATGAATGTGGGGAATGTTTCATCTCTAGTAGGATTAAAATGAGTAGAAATCTTGTAGTCTCTCTCACTAGAAAACAAATAACTTGTACGAACAATCTTCATGTTGTCATACTCATTAGCCATATACTCCCCCTGCAATTTGCTTCTGCCATACTGGTTTACGGGAACTGTACGGTTGTAGTCTTCTGAATATGGGCCTTTCTTTATCCATCTTTTCAATGAAAAATCAAAGTAATTTTTTCCGCTAAAGACATGATCTGTAGATAAGATTACCGATGGAATGTCTAGTTTCCTAGTCACTTCCCCTAAATTGAACACCCCCATAACATTTACATTAAACATCTCTTTGAAATTATCATCATTTTCGCACCATTCAGGAGATGACTTAGAAGCAAGAGAGACGACCACATCACACTTACATGATGTAATCGCCTTCTCTACACTTCTTTCACTTCGGATGTCACAGTCTAAAGGAACATATCCTTCTTGTTTCAATAGCTCTGTGCCAACTCGACCTTTATAGCCGATAACGCCTATTTTCTTTTTCATTTATCTTCTCTTTGTTGTAAGTTATCCCTTTGCTGGAGTAAGTTTCTCCATAATACTTTTCAGAAGGGTTGTATAGACTAAGGTAGCAAATGTAAAGGCTGGTGCAATTGAAGTTAATAGCGCACCAATCCATGCAAATCCTGCTCCAATAACATCTACTGGACTACCCAAGAACGAAATTTCAGGCAATACGGGAAGCTGAAAAATCAAAGCCAATACTAAGGATACTCCATACACTAACCACTGTAGTATAACTGTGGGAACGTCTTTACCAGATTTGATCTGGTAAGTCTTTATTCCCCAAACAATAATCGAAGCTGCAAGCCCGATTACAAACAACATCACTTCACTAATTTCCATCATCTTTCTCCAGTTTCATACAATTTTACATTCACTGCACTAGCTACAAAAAATCTCTTTTTGCGCTTAACACAACACGCTCGTGTATCAATATTTAGTATCTTAGATAAATCACCTTCCTTCACCCATCCCAAAGAAATATTATTACTCGGAGTCCAACTATAGAGAGTATCACCTACCTTTACATGCCACCCATTTGCTGTGTAATGCTGCGTGGCTACATAACCATCTCTAATTACCATAAAGATAGTATACCACAAAAATTATCTTATTTATAAGAATTTAGTAAGAATGTATAACAGACTTCATTCGCTGTATAGATTCTTTAAATGCCGCCGCATTTATCATAAGAGTTCCTGTAACGTACTCAGAAACTACTTTTTCAAAATCAACTCTTCCATTGTCTCTAAAATAAAATACCTGATGTCTAGGGTCTGACTTATCTGCATGACTATAAAATCCACCTAGAGCTATCAAAGCAGAAGCCAGGTAAATATCTTTGGTTTCAAAATCTTCTCTTTTATCTTTCATATAAATTCCTTATTAAAATGAAAACACCTTACTAATATAATAATTTAGTAAGGTGTTTATATCAAGCATATGAATTTATATTCTAATCAAACATCCCTACAGTTTCACTAAAATCCATAGTCTGAGATAAGCAGAGATTAGGCTTTTTATATAATGGTCTAGGTCTCAAACCATGAGAAATATCTTGTGTAAACGTAGGGTTTACACCAAATAATTTACATTTCCTAGTTGTTCTATTGAAATAATCGCATGGTGTAACATAATCAGTTTCATCTCGTTCTTCACATAATCTGCCAGAAGGAACAAACTTCTTAGAGTAGTCTACATCTTTTCTACCTAACCTTCGTTCATGTGTGATATTCAATTCCATATTTTCTCCTTATCCAATTAATATAGGTAATACGATCTCAGGAACTTCCTGGCTTACTTGTGACGTAATAAAAATATACATGACTGTAACTATTAGTATTCCACAGAAAACACCAGAGATGAAGACTGTGAAATAGCGGAGGAATTTGGTTATTAGCTTTGTATTCATACTTATCTAAGTCTCCAAGTAAGTGTAGGTACAAAATATATCCTATAATTACACTTTTATCCTTATTTGACAATAAGGATTACCGTTATTATCACTTTATCGGAAGTTTGACGGTAATAACTCCTGATCCTTCACAAGTAACGCAATCACAACCACCAAACGGGTCAGGTGATCCTAAAATATCTTTACCGCTACCGCCACAATCGTCACACTCTTCATATACATCTTCGCACCAACGACAAGCGTATTTTTCAAACCTACGCATTTGGTCATCACAATTCAAGCATGTTGCATCATCTATACTTACACTATTCTCGCAAAAATAACATACAACATTCATCGCTATTCGATCTGGAGGCATCCTAGTATCTTCTATATCTCTATCATTCATAATCTTCTCCTTTCCTGCATTTTACACCATTTATTCTTTATTAAGGTTAAAATTAGATTGGGGATTTTTCACCTATTGCACCTTTTAGCCTTATAAGAGTTTCAGGATGAGCCATTACAATATCTCCCATCTTATAAAAAGAGCTATCTGGTTTGTATTTCTTAGTAATCACCAACTCTTTCTTACAAAAAGGAGACCACTTTCTACCATACAATTTAGTAAAAAGCCTTTCTTTTATGCTCCTATTTACATATTTTGCAGTATATCCATCTGGCACTACTAAATTGCCATCTGATACGAGTTTGAAACCTGCTACATGATTCATCATAATTTTCTCCTTTTCATATATCTTATCAGAAAATACCTAGGTGCAGATTAGAATTAGATTAGTATTTATCTTCACACAACCATGACTCATATCTAACAACTCTACCAACTGTAGGTTGACTAATACCTCCACATATCTCTCCTATCTCTCTTTGCGAGTAATTTCCTGTTTTCCATAATCTACGCATCTCTCTAGCAACATCACAATTTATTTTTGAAAGAGCGTGTTCTTCTTCTCGTGGAGCAGAGTTCTTTATATTTTGTTTATGTGCGCGGGATAAAGTTTTTTCTGGATACTTTGGAACACCTCTACCTAAATCTTTGCGGATAATCTTTCCTATCATAGCAGAAGACACTCCCCATATATCTCCAATTTCTTGTTGTGTGTAATCTCCAGACATATACAAGTTCTGTACTTCTTTATAGTCGGGTTTTGGTATAAGCAACTCACGTTGTTCTGGAACACCTTTTCCTAAATCTTTCTTTACAATTCTACTAACTGTACGCCTACTCACATTATATATTTTACTAATCTTTTTTGTAGAAAGGTTAGTATCTTTATACAAATTTTGTATCTCTAATTCTTCATCTAAGGTTAAAGCAGAAACCTTTCTTTTCATTTCTTCTGACATAATACGACCTTCTGCATGTACATCCGCATATTTAGATAAATTATAATCCTGTCCCCACTCAACTACATTATCCAAATACCATTGCTCTCTATCATATATAGATCCCCTATCTACCACTTCTTCTAAAATACTAAATTCAAAAGATGTTTCTCCATGAACATTCCATGAGTTCTGCAAAAGCGGATTGGGGTGAGCATTTCTTCTAAGAAAACTTTTATGATGATTCCACCTATGTACAATATCTATACTACTCCCAATGTAAATTCTTCCATTCTCTAAGTTTACTATCTTGTATATTCCAGACACATTATTCATATCCATTCCAAAACAAATAGCGGCTAATGAAATTCGAGTGTTTGCTTATGACACAAGTTCACTAACCGCTATTTGTTCTCGAAGTCTTATGTCATAAGCATAAAGAGTATACCATTAAAATAAAAAGAGTGCAAGAAATTCTTGCACTCTTAATCTAAATCGGACTAATCTTATCTTAATCGTTCGATAAGTGGACTACTGGACAGGTTGATACCGATCTCCCACTGAACAAGCTCGTATATTTACCATGAGCGCATCGAGCTTTGGCAACTAGGACAGTTTTCTTCCAAATCTGGAACGCAATTGCAGTACATCCAGGAGCTAAGTCCTTGAAAGCCAATGGAATTTGAGTCTTACGGAATATCAAAGGTTCTCCGTTGTGGCTCATACGCAGAGCGTAAAGGCTAGATTGGAATGTGGTTGCACTTGAAGCTGTGCGAGTAAAGTTACTATCCGCAACAACCATGAGCGTACCGATGCCAGTATTGACTTCACCTGCGAAGTTGTAACCAGGAACGATGCGTTTTCCATCATTATGATTTACAAGTTGCGAACCTTGATAACCAAGTTGGAAATATGCGCTCATCATTTCTTGGATGGCAGTGGGATGACCGAAAACTGCGGTAGGTTTAGCACAACCTTCTGCTAAGAAACGGTCAAAGTTTGCACCAGAGAACGTGCCAGATGCCTCACTCGAAGCGTTTGTATGTGAGCCATTGCCAGAGGTGATGAGAGTTTCAATGCCATCATATTCGAGAGCGTTAGAGCTTGCGTTACCACGAACTAAGAGGCGATCTTCGCCATTCAGTACGAGGGTTGCCATCAAAGCCATTTCTTTTGCTTTCAAATTAGCAACTGCCTGATTAGCTAACGTATTTACACCAGCAACACCAGGAAGTCCTTGACCAGCAGGCATAGGCCCGTTCAAACTATCAATACCTACACCAAAACCGCCTTGCGACATGCCTGCTACAGCAGCAGAGTGCATGATGTCAGAAAGGGTTAGAGATTTGTAAGCGCCAATGTTTTTTAGTGTGGCAGTAACATTATCACCATCATGCTCATAATTTTCAGGGCATGCTCCATCCGCAAATGAAACATAAGATGAACCAGAGACAAAAGCAAGTTCATCCATCTCTCGATAAGTAAATGCTTTCAGTCCAGTGCTTTCATCTGGAATAGCCCGAAGCAAATTTACTTCTTCGCACATAGCGAGAAGTTCGGTTGTGTCTAGGGGAGTGGGGTACTGTGCAGCAAAATCACCAGGAGTAGTTACTCCAGGAAGTACAGGGTCAGTTGCTTTTGAAACAAAGCCCTGCTCTTTTACTTGGTCTTGACCAAGATTTAATACTAACTCAGGCATTATAGCCTCCTTCTAAATGAATAGGTTTCCCACGCCGCCGAAGAAGGCTTAACCGTAGTGTTGGTTATAGTTTTATTCTACAACCTTGATTACATTATGTAAAGTATAACTTATCCCAATCCTGCAAGTCTCTCAATTTGAGATAATTGTTTTTGTCCCTGCTCAGTGATATTACTTCGCTTTACTTCAATACTTCGAGGAGCAGGAACTTCATCCGTCAATACTGGAGCTACGGATTGTACAGTAAGCCCACTCAATTCTTTCACTAGCTGCGAAACGATTTCCTGTTTCAAAGTAGGAATAAGTTCTTGCATAGTGGACTTTATGACACCAGCAACATCACCTAATGCTCCTTGAGGAGTAACTTTAGATTTCACAACTTCTCCAAGCTCATTGAACATAGGCTGAATTTCTTTCAGAGCATCTTCCCCGTATACACCTTTTTCAGCAAGTTCCGCAAGTTTGTCTTCTAAGGCCTGTGCAAATTCAGATACTTCTGATTTAGGAGTAACTTCTTCTACAGGAATAGCTTCTACTTTCTTAGCGGGAACTACTTCCGCTTCAACTGGTTTTTCGTCTTTCATAATTACCTCATCATTTACAGATTTCTCTGTACTAGGATTTTCAAGTTTTATTTGCCACTTACCTTCATCAGCTTTACTCTTCATAGGAACAAAACCATGTTGCACCTTTTTCCACGAAGAACGCTCATCAAATAAGAATTTTCCTTCAACTTCTTTATATCCCACCTTAAATAGCTGTCCGTCTTCATTTACAATAACACTTTTTTCCATGACAGCTTGTACCCAAGGACTAGGCTCAATAAATTCATCGTAAAAGGCATCTCTAACAGCCCATGCAAGTTCTTCAATGTCTGTTTCAGCCTTCACAACCATAATATCTTCAACTACTTGAGATTTCTTCTCAAGTTCGATGTCTCCAATAATACTTTTTGCATCATCTTCTTTAGTAACAATTCCATTAGATTTCATTTCAATCTCCACATCAGTTCTAGGATGAGCAGGAACACGAGTAAATGCTTTGTGTACCAAATGCCCTTTTAGATAAACCTTATTCTCAACACCTTTCGTACATAATTCGCACTTATCTTCTAAAGATGTTCTTGTAAATACAAAATCATCTTCGTCTTCAATCTCATGTTTATGCTCTAAATCAATAAAACCAATAGAAACTCTAACAGGATTTTCAAAGTCTTTTTCTTCTGCATATAAATCATTGTAAACAGATTTCCAAACACTATTCCCTAATTCATTATCATGGAGAACATCTACAGACTTTAGTTTTTTTCCGTCCAAATAAATCTTTTCTTGTTCCCCAGGTAGTTCAGTAAAAGCGTCTGACTTATAATGAGCAATTGAAAGATAAGGTTTACCGCCTTGCCACTTTTCTTCGTGAATAACGTCATCAAAAGGCTCTGGAACAGGAAGATTTTCGTCACTACGTCTAATAAAGTCTTCAAACAACTCTACAGACATCTTCTCTCCGAAAACATCTTCCCCCGTATCAGAATTCACCATGCGTAATCGCATAGTCCCGTCTGATTTTTCACGAGAAGCTTTTATAATCATCATATCAACGCTAGAAATAGTGCTTTTACCTTCTTCCATGTTTACTCCAGAACAGTAATGTTCAAATATCTCTCTTTGAAACCAATTTCAAAAACATACAATATCCAGCTAGTTACCGCGCCTGTCAAAAATTCACTCATAAAAGGGACATAACCAACACCTAACTCATAAAAAATGGTAGATAATAAATCTACTCTAAAAATAGCTGCGAGTGTGGTAAATACCCACACTCCAGAACAAAGCTGACAACTTTGCCATTCATTCAGAAATTGTGGAAGGGGAAATTTCTGAATAAGGAGAATAACTAATCTCCCGAATAACGCAACTAACAAAAACCATTTAAGCATCTAAATATGCACGCACAAAACAATCTTTTGCTTCTAATAACTTTCTCATTCCAGCAGATTTCTCTGCACCATCTGGAAGCATCTTTTCCATGAATTTAGACAACACAGCTACAGGCTTAGAAATCTTTTGTAGTTTCTCTGGAAGATGTTCATAACTAAAATACTTATCTACATTAGTTGGCATATTACTTATCCTTCTTTGGTCTACCTGCTTTTTTCTTCGGTGGAGCTAACTCATCAACATACTCATATTTCGCCAAATGAATAAAGAAAAAATCTACATTCACTCCAGCAGCATTATGCCTCATACCACCATAAGTTTGTCCAGTAACTTCCCACCCGTTTTCATAAAGCGGTTTCAGGGCTTCACGAAAATCTGTATGACCATTCGGGTATTCTAAAGGTACTGTCTGCCAATTTACTTGTTTCCTAATCATAACTAATCACCTCTTGTTTGATTCTTCCTAAAAGATTTTTTACTTCTAGGTTAATATAAGCTGAAACGAAACTGTCAAAATCTCCATATAAGGCTTTATGGACATCTTTTACTATATTATCGTAATTTGTTTCTACATCAGTGTCAATACCGTTTTCTGCCAACAATATATCTTTTAGGAGGTAAACGGTAGACTTTCCTATAAATTCTTTTGTTCCTTCATCTATATCACTCTTGAACTCATTGGCAACACTAACCCAATCTACATTATGTAATTTCTCTTTCTTATCATCAGACATATTCCTTGAAGCAAACTTTTCTAATTCTTCTGGTAAGGATTTATCGAAGGATAACTTCATCCATTTCTTACCTTTCCAAACCGATTTTATAGCTTCTATTAATTCTAAGGAATCTACATCTCCAAATAAAGATGTGTCTACTAATGAACGAACTAAATAAATGTCATCTTCTGAAAGCTCTTTCTTTGCTGTAATAATAGACTTACCTGTAGATTTTACAATGTCTCCAACAAACCCCTTTACATATCGCTCGAAATCTTTAGACTTCTTTACAGAAATTGCAGAAAGTCTTACATTACCCTGTCCACCAGATGCAGCACTTTCAGAACTTCCAAGAGAACCTGGACGTTCTGGAGTGTTACCTGTATCTACTGGCTCAACATCTTCTGGAATACCTTCTGGAAAATCCTTATTCATCAACCCATCTTGGAGCATCTGCAATCTCATTTCTTCACGAGAGAAGATTCCCATTTCATACATTGGCTTGAAAGCAGTAACAGTAGCTAATCTTGCCTTACCCATTGACATATTCACTTCATCGTCAGGGTCAATGATATTAAACTGTAGCGTATCAGGAAGAAAGTTTTCCATGAAACGCTTTATCGCTTTCTTGGCTCTAGCTATACCTGTACGCTTGCTTCTACGTTCTTGACGTATTGAACCCGCTAAAGTTTCTCCAGATGCCGATGTGGTCTGCAACCCTATATCTCCCAAAGACAATCCATAAGCAGCAGTTACTATAGCGGCGTATTTCAGAGTAATGCGATCATACATAATGTCGTTAGGAACTTTACCAAATGGAATAAATTTTACATCCGTTGTATGCTCATATAGAATAGGAATAGCAAATGAGCTAGGATCTCCAGCTTGGAAAGCTCTAAATGCTGTAGCCCAATCATAAGCAGAATCCTTTTCCATATCACCCAAATCTAACAAACCCGCTGGAGGCGTATCTAACAGTAAGTTTGAATAGTATGAATCTCCCCTACGAAGCATTTCCAAAGCGAAATACACTTTTTCAGGAGGGGCCATTCCCCACCCCTCTCTGAGAATGTTCGTACTTGGTGTCATATAAACACGAGACATAGCATGGGATGGAAACTGTGCAGAATGTCCGTTGTAATACTGTATAACAGGGACTTTCCTATTCAAAGTAGGGTATAAAGTTGCCCCATCCATAGGCTTTACCCATACAACTCTACCATTAGGATTGTCTTTCTTTCTTCCTATTTCTGCACCAGCACCAAAAGGTATATCTAGGAAATCAGACAAAACTCGCTCAATTAGACCTTCGTAACCAAAATCAAAATAGTCTCCACCCTTATCAATAAGTTTAGTATAATATTTGATTACAGATTTCAATTCGTCACGTTTTTCACTGTCTCTAGCAGTAACAGACCAATCAAATCCGATTACACTGGATTGTAATGATTCTTTACAGTCTACAGCAATTGGCTGTAACATGACAAATTTACGCCACATATCAGCACTTACTACATCAGGTCTAGCCCAAGGGGTAGTAAATCTACTAAAGAATATGTCACCCGTATCAATAGACCGCTGTCCAGATTCTTTTGTTGGAGGAGGAATCTGAGGAGCGGGGTTTAGCGTATTCTGTGAACTTGGAAATCCTTGTGTAGCCATAAATAAATCCTTCTATAGGTCTCTTGATAGGTTCACAATAGACAACTTCTCGCCTGAATTTGCCCATCTATAATATCCATCTTTCGGGCAGGTATAAATAGCAGAAATTTTGGGTATTGGTGTCCCAGTTTTTTCCATCCTCTCCACACCACCTTCTATGACAAGCTGTTTTATTCCTGGCTGATGCGTCACTTTCGGCTTTCCGTTAGACAGTATCTCAGGGCTTTGTTGCGTGGCGAAAAACACATATCTTGGATTACCATATATATCTTCTGCTTTAGGCATAGGATTTGTTATGTCAAGACCACCTAGTATGAAAGAATTATTAGTAATCTTTTCATCCACAATGAAAGCATTGCCTCTGGTAATAATCGAATACTTAATTTTGAACGGACTTGCATTTGGATTTTGTCCTGAGACATAATCTCTGTGACCGTCCTTATCTTGCAAGTCAGTAAAGAAGCGATTATCTGCATAAGTATAAAGCCACGCCGAAACATAGTAATCAATTCGATAGCCAGGAGCAGCTACCATTAGAAGCTCAAACGCCAGCCATTGCAAATCTTCTGTAGTTTCAATCCATCCTGAATGTTGCTGATTATCCTGCCACAAAACAGCGGTATCTGGCTGAGTTGTTGTATAGTCTTTAGTTTTGGCGTGTTCAAAATAAACGTATTGACCATCATCTGGAACGGTTACAGTTCTAAGCAAAACAGGATCTTGTTTTCTAGGGGGTATTAGTCTATTCAATGTTGTCTGTGGAATATCAACTATCGGCAACATGTCTTTTGCTGTGTAATCTACCCAACCCCATCCATCTTCTTTGTAGTCATTGTTATACCAAGTGACACGCATAAAATTATCGACAACCTTGTTACCCAATAAGATAGCGGATTGCTCTGCCATAAACTCAATGATGCGCCCGTTAGGACTTGAATATATTGGCACTTTTGCATAACCAGTATGTCGAGTGAAGTGCAACTCGCTTACAGGGTCAGGTTTCCAATCTTCCCTGCCTACTGCTGGTGGCTCAATGGGCGGTTCAGGCTCTTCAACAACATCTTCTAATTCAAGTAAAGTTTGTCCATTATATTTTACTGCTACGTAAGCGTCTTTTAGAAGCAACCACTCATTTCCATTCTCTTTCTTTACTAAATCTGATCCTACAAGAACACTCCCTTTCCACATAGCTCCAACTTTATTATCAGACAGAACTTCTGGAGACGTTCTTATGTTTATACCAGTTGGGCTAATTACAGTTCCCTTATACTCTCCAGGGTCTACTGGCTCAACTGGAGGATCAATCGGGTCTGGAGGAATTACGATGGAGTTACCCGTAAAAATTTTCCACTCTTCATCAGTACCCCTAAAATAATTTAAATCAATGAACTTTTTCACATAAGGGTCTAATCCGTAAGCAAGACCATCTCCCTTTTCAGAGTATTGCCAAAGAAGACATTTGAAAGGTTTGTCGAATGGAGCTTCCGCTTCGTATCTAGCTTCCCAAAATGGGTACTTCTCGAATAAATACCACTTGTCAGAAGGAACTTTCTCTGAAAAATAATAATACCTGGTGTAAACTCCAATTCTTCCAACCATATCGGGAATAAGACGTTCAATCTCTCTCAGGAAAGTGTGGAAGTCTTCCCACTTAGCGTAACTAGCACCTTCGTAATCTCTTTCGTAATCAGCCCAAATGTACCCTTCTAAAGGATTATCTTTCAATACAGCAGCAAGAAGCTCTGCTTGTCTTGATGGTTTATATCTTTGATCGAAAAACCAATAAGTGCTTCTAGGCAACATGCCTTCCGAAGCGTCATAGTTCTTCTGAAAATAATTATCAATCCAAGAACCCTGCCCTGCACGAAGAATAGTAAATTCTGCCCCATTAGCTACCATCTTTGTGTAATCTACATTCTCTGCCCAAAAACTTGTATCAGTACCGATTCTCATATCTCACCTATAGTGTCATAAACTCGGATTTCTTCCAAACCTTATACGGATTTAGTTCAAACATCCCGTTTGTGATTGAAGTAACTCTATCGTCATGGACAACTTGAGTAAATCCATCTATCTGTTTCAAGGTTTCCTTGTTCCATGCAGCTTCCATCATATACATTCTACCCTCTTGTGCTAGAGAAAACCACAACAAGTTCGCAGCCAAAACACGATCTCCGACCTTTTTTACATCTAAACCCTTCACAGTATGCGCTTGTAACTCAGGAAATCGCTTGAAATACTCCCGAACTGCGGCAACTGTTATCTTTCCTGATGCTCCAGGCTCTTGCTCAACCATAACTGTAATGAGTGGGCCATCTGCTCTAGCAACATTAGCAATTATTTCAATCGCCTTTTTGTCCCCCCAATGACCACCAATTTGATTTTGAATACAAAATATTGGTTTATCATTTGATTTTCCTTTGTGCTTAGAAATAAGAGTGCCTACCATTTCATCAGGATCATTCTTTGCTTGCTTCTTTTCAGTAGCAGCTAAATCCCAATATCTAAGAACATTAGTTTGGTCGGGAAGTAGCTCTTTGATTATCTTATTTTCTCCATCATCATTTGCGGTAAACCACCTAGCGTCACCAATCTTCCCCCCTTCTTCTGCAAAGTCTCCATCTACTTCTCTATCCTTCAACCAACCAGAAGGATAAGAGCTGAGAATAGACACATAAAATCCAGGGTCAAGATTTTCTTTGTTATCATTGATAGACCCCTTGAAAGAAGAAATAAGGGAGTCCATACTAATTCCTTCTTTCTCCATAATTCCCAATACGACATCAGGCAAATCTTTTTCAATAAAGAACTCATAAAGCCAGTGGGACATGCCCATTGGAGTAGTAGTAGTCCATGCTTGAGGGTTTTTACCAACACGAACAGAAGCAATAGCCATTTTCCAAGCCATGCCTGTAAGATCATTTCGACTTTCATCGTACCAAAGCCAATTGATATTTGGCCCTCGTGCGCTATCTGGATTTTTCAATCCCTTGCACATCACACTAGCCCCATTCATAAAGACCATTGTAAAAGGCTGAGAAGGTTGCCATTCATCATTAACTCTGTGTTTCTGCGTAGAAACAACCATGTCCCAAGGTATCCACTGTTTGAATTCTTTCCATGTGGAATCTTTGAAATCAGAAAACAAAGGATTTATTACTGCCCCATTTTCCCCATTCATTATTTTACGTAGAGCTTTCTGTCCACCCGCACAACTTTTACCAGAACCACGACCCCCATAATACAAGGAAAATCGGGATTCTGTTGCTATAAATCCAGCTTGCGCTTCTGTAGCATTATAAAGAGTGCCGTCTTTCTTTATGAAGTAGCCATTCTCATCTACTGGCCAAACAAGATTTTTCTTTTTTAGAACTCCAGAACTTTCTTCTGGTAACGCTATATTCCTTGAGTTTAGCTCTTCTAATACAAGGAAAAGCGCACGTTTATCTTCTAATGTAAAATTCTTAGTTCTAGCCATTTTATTCTACTTCTTCTTCTGTAACTTCCATATCTATAATCTCACCAGAATCAGAAGCCTTTTCAAGAAGTTTCTGAGCTTCCAGAAGAAGGGTTTCATCAGACATCTTCAACATTTTTACTAGCCTTTCAGATATGCCACGAGAAGTTCTTTCTAATTCTGCCCCCTTGAAAATTGCACTTACAGCAGATGATGAAGTATCAAATTTATTCTCTCTGATCCACTCTATCCCCATCTTCTGCAACTCTTTACCTTTTGATGCCATTTGTTTCAACATCAAAACTCTATGGTTTACTAATTCATCATCTACTATTGCTTCTGCTTTTGCATCTAAATCATCAGCATGAACATCCCAACTATCTTCATGCCTCCAATTTACTACAATTGCATGAGACGGAGTTCTTCCATATTCATCCTCATCCATCTCTTTTACAAAAGAACCTAATCCAGGTTTCCCCCTTGAGTACCAAGCATTGAAGCAATTCTGTTTGTAAGTCTTTGAATAAGTTTTGTATACTTTCTTTGTCTTTGGTATAGTCATAAGACTATTGTACGAAAGTTTATCTTTTTTGTAAAGAAGAATTTCATGTAACCAAATTCTTTCTTTGCTGCTTTGTCAGAGAACTTTCCTTTGTTCTGTCACTATGACCGCATTTCAAACATTCATAAATGTAATAAGAGTTAGCTCCAGTAGTCATAATTCTTCTTTCTGTACCATTCTCACCATTCAGGATAGTGACTTTACCTCCACACTTGGAACAAACAGATTCTTTCAAATCAGTATATAGACCCCAATTTACTCCACCTTTCATGTATGGCATGATTTCTTTGTAAACTTCTCTACCTATCCAGGTATCATGTACACAATACTCATCCATTTTGGCTAATGCTTCTTCGTTACCTTCTTCACACTGAACCCATAAGTCAAATTCAGTAGATAATTTCTTAGGCAGCTTCATAGAACGAGCAAAATAGTCTAATGCCAGAGAAGTTGATTTGAACACTTTCCTTGATGCTTTCAATGTGTCAATAGTTCTATAAGGGTACGGTAGTGGAAGCCCATTTACAAATAAACGCCAATTAAAGCTCTTTACATCAAAAGCATCTAAATTATGCCCTATAACAATATCTGCCCTATTTATCACATCAGTAAGAGACAGACAAATTCTCTCATCGTCTCTTTTTAGAGCTTCTTTTGGAGTTACTACATCATGTTCTGGTTCATCACTATCTAACCAATAACCCGCCCACGAGATCATAAAATAATCTTTATCATCAACTACATTCTTATGTGAAATATACCCATTTATCCTTCTACTAAATAATCTAGCCAGAAAAGTAGATGTTTCAATGTCAGTGATAAAAATCTTAGGTTTGCTTTCAGTAGGAACGAAATTATAAGAAGTGATATTTCTTAGTTTTCTTTCTCTTGTGAATAAATACCGAATACGTCTTTTTGTATAACCATGCTTGTCTGCTAACTCTTGCCAGAAAGGAAGATTGTCTTTTCTATTCCAGCGTTCAAGACACTCACTAAAGACTTCTTCATTCATTTTGAACTCCTGTGATTTATTTTACAATTCCCACTAAATATAATCTTCCCTACCAAACATAACAAGATACTTTTCTCTGCGATCTTGAAGCATCCTTATATTCATTTCAGAAGCTCCCATACTGTGATATTTAGAGTGACACTCAGGACAATGTAATACAATATTCTTCCAATCCCTTGCAATCTTACCACGAGATTTAGGGAGAATGTGACTTCTATCTGTTCCAAGATTCCAGCAGGTTTTATTTAAACCAACACATCTACTATTAAATAACCACACAATAAATTCTTTAGAATCGTTTGCTTCTCTCATTAGTCCCCCAAATATTCAGGATGATTTTTGTAAAATTCTCTATATTGCCTAGTTCCTTCCTTGTAACAGGAAAGAAGTCTTCGTTGAACATTATATTTCCAAACTTCATCCAAATTAGGAGTTTCTAGGTCATCATTCTCGAATTGCATAATATACATGATGTAAATTCTCTTTGATTCTTCTAAATTATTCAGCCCCCATCTCCACATAGCTTGAACACAAGATTCATGTGTATAAGCTCTACCAGTATAAGGATTCCTACCAAACTCTTTTTCATACCAACCAGCCAGTTTCCTGAAACTTCCTCCAGTACCCATTCTGACATAGTAATGTTTAAATAGAGCTTCACCATCTAAAGTTTTTCTTTTTATCATTTTTGGAAATGCCATAATATATCCTTTATATTAAATATATTATAACATAGTGTCAAGATAGTAACATTAATATTAGATTAGAGTTTAGAAGGGATATTTAGAGGTTAAATTAAGTTAATATATTAATACCACACATTCCTGAAAATTTACTAGGAATTTGACATAGTTATTAACAAAATACTTATAAATCTAAGGAAATTCTCATATTATTTTAATAAAACTGTCAAGAAAGTGTGATAGAATGTACCCATGTCACAGAGAACTTTATTAATATCTCCCCCGCAATCAACTTTCTCTGTGACGGATTTTTGTTGGTTGTTGGGGAGATATTAATAAATAGGAGTGTTTATGAAAACTAATTGGTTAGCAAATATCTTTAATTGGATAGGGGATGTATTTGATGTATTTAATCCAGCAGCTTATCGTTTTCTTTCTGCGGTATTACCATACACCACTCCCATTCCTGTAGCTTGGCTTACAATGGATAGTACAGCAGCATTTCTAAACTTCCCTCCTGGAATTGCCTTCACATTTGTATTTGGTTTGGAAGGTATGGGATTGTGGTTTACATCCATGTTTGTAGAAGCTGTTGTAGATTGGATCAAAAGTAAAAATTGGAAAACTTTTTTTATTGTGGGCATGTTTGGAGCTGTAGTAGCAATTTATGTTTATTTGTTAGTTAGTCTAAATGTGAAACTAGAAACTGCTACAGGAAACACAGACCCTATTCTTTCTCAAGTAATTACTCTTCTTTGCTTCCTGCCTCTTTTAACAGGTATTGGTAACGGATACTATAAACTAAAATTAGAGCATGATGTCTCAACAGAAACAAAAATGAGTAAGAAAGAAGAATTAGAAGAAAGAATTCGGCAGGAGAAACGGGCAGATCGAAATAGACGATGGGAAATTAAACATGGTGTAAAAGTATATCCAAGTGATGTCCAACTTGGACATGAACTTGGACAAAACCCATCTGTCCAAGTCTTAGATAATAACCAACTTGGACAATATGGTAGTAATTGGAAATCTAATGCTGAAATGATGGATACAGAAACCTTAGAATGGATAACGTCTGCAAGTGCAAAAGAAATACAAAACACTTATCCAGTTAGTCGCTCAACTGCCTATAATTTGATAGGCTATGCTATAGAAGAATTAGAAAAGAGAGGATGAAATGAATAGATTTCTTAGATTGTGTGTGACAGTAGTGGGAATTGTGCTTTTAGGTCAGTCTATTATATGGAGTAAGGATGGATTTGGTCTTGATTTTGAGATAGGAAATGATTCTGTTGTTTTTGTGGGCTTTTTGTTGGCTATCGTAGCCTCATTGCTACAATTCATTTTGTCCACAGATTTCATTGATCTGAATCCTACTTTGGTGTTCTTAGGAGTACTCGCTTATTTTTACTCCATTTATACAAATGCTGTGGGAATAGGAAGTCTTCAAGCAGAAGGGGCATCTCCTTTTATGAAATGGGCTTTAGCCTTTCTAATTGATATGTCTCCAGAGTTGATGATTTCATGGGGTCTAGGAGAGAGTCGGTCTGGAGACCTGTTTACTACAATTGGTAAATCCTTTGCTGATTATGCGTTTAGTGATAAGCCTCCTGAGAACAAGAAAAAGTTACATAATAAAAGATATAATACAAATAAACCTTCGCATAAGTTTACAAGAGAAAAGGCTCGTGAGAATGAACTAAGATACAGGCAGATAAAGGACAGGCGGCAGTAAATGCCTTCTGGAAAGTTTCATAATAGAGAGTGGAAAAGAAGGTTAAAGATTGGCACAATCTGGCTTCCTTCGCTCTCTTTCATTTTCCTTGAATTTACACTGGCATATATTTATCCTTACTCTTGTGTAGGAAATCGCTGTTTTGCTAACTCTCTGCTTATACCTATAGGAATGCCTTTAGGATATTTGCTGGGTAGAATAGTTACCCCTGATTTAGATCAGGCAAATATTACAGTTACAGAGTGGGATGTAATGAGATGGCTAGGAGACTTTGGGGCTATATTTGTAGGCTATTGGATGTTTTATGGACGTAGAATGAAGCATAGGAGCTTTTGGTCACATTCCTACGTGTTTAGTTCGTTTATTCGTATGTTATACCAATTTTGGTGGGTAATATTTCTAAATCCTGGAGGATTGGTAGGGTTTATTTTATTTGGCATATTCGTTGGGCTTAGTGTATCTGATGGGATACACATCTGGTTTGATAGAAACTACAAGGAGTAGAGATGAAATTTTACACGAAGAAGTTGCAGCAACAAAATAGATTACTTGAAGATTACTTTATAAGCCATTCCCTGAAAGAAAGCGAGATCCGTAAACTTATAGATAATCATAGAAAGTGTTTTGAGGAAGATTGTCCTAATGTATGCTGGTGTTTCCTGGTAGAAGACATTTTAGATAGTTGAAGTTTTGTATGCGTAGGTCTATAATCACACTATGGAATTGACACAGGAGAGACGCATGGAAAAACGGGTAACTGATTTGGAAGAACAAGTACACAAGATTACAAAGATAGTAGTTGGTAATGGGGAAATAGGTATGGCTGAGACTCTTCGCAATGTGGGGAATGATGTCACCACTATCAAAGATACGTTAACGACTCATGTAGAAAATGATACTGATGAAGATAAACGCAGAAAATCTCGTAGAGAACGTCTTCTGGAAAAACTCCTAATGGGGACAATAGCTTTGATTTTATCTGGAATAGGAACGATCTTTGCTTATGGGATGAGAATATATCCATCCTTCGTAAAATTGCTTGAAACTATCCCCTAAATTCTTATCTAATTTTAATATAAATCAACAAACAATATGGTATTATATGTAAGTATCTTCTCCTAGAGGCTCGAAGATGGACTTAGTAACCTTCTGATAGGGGCTGCTAAGTCCATCTAGCATTACAGGAGAATATCATGCAGTAGCTTAACTGGTCTAAAGCCCCACACTGTGAATGTGGACGATGTTGGTTCGACTCCAACCTGCCTGACCTAAGTGATTGGTTGGAAGTGCTTCGACATTTCCATTGCAATCACTGATAAATCAGGTCACTCTTCTCTTCAACAGTCATCGGAGGGCGTAAGGGCAAAATCCGAGATGTTTCCTGATAAATTCGGTGGAGACTCAAAACTATCATCTTACATAGTTTCATGGGTACGGTAGGTGAAAGACCTGCCATCCGAAATATGCTTCTGTGTTCGTGTCCCAGGCTTTTACACATTGCATCAACAATGTGGGCTTGTGTAGTAGACGGCATGGCGGTATAGCATGGAAGATGTGGCGGAATGGTAAACGCAGGGAGATTCAAAGGTTCGAGTCCTTTACTGATTGCAGGTGCGAATGTCCTATCAACAGAGAAATTGCAGGTTCGAGTCCTGCCATCTTCCCAAAACCAATAAAAAATAATTCCTATTCAATTATATTACATGGTGTAAACTACTTATGGTTCAGTCTCCGTCTAAAAAATTACCTTGTCCGATATGTAAGAAGCACACTAAATTCTCCCCACATCCTAATGACATAAAAGCTAATCCAGAAACAGAGCACGTAGCGTGTGAGGAATGTAATAGATACAGAAAGGTGATAAAGAAATGATCTAAGTGTTTTCTTGGGATAGGTGGGAAGTTACTCACTGGCAACCATTACCAATACCACCTAAAGAATAAAATAGTTATAGTCTATACATAGATAGACTGTCTGGTTGTCAAGGGGGAATATTGCGGGGGAAATGGAAAAATAGTTAGGGGGAACGGTACTAGGGTCGAACTGCCCTTCGGTATTCCCACAATCCTGGTCGTATTTGACTACATTCGTTTGTGAATTATAGCACATGCACATTAATTTCCTCTCATAATTCTCTTATGCTCTACTCATATTAGCAGCGGATTTTATGCTATCATATTGACAGGGGACGGCGCTTGCTGTCCCTACTATCAGAGGAGATCTACAATGTATAATGCAACTTGGAAGGCTTGGGATGGGCACATAGAATCTAAAGAATGTAAGGATACCAGTGAGTTGGATTCCTTTATAGAATTATGGACGGGACACACTGGTCACATTAATTATGATGCTCAAATTTGTTGCGCTCTTGATGGGTGTGGAATTGTGACGTGGGAAGTTGTACCACTGTCTTATGATTGCTTAGCATGTGGAGAGATGGTTGTCACTGACGATGAAGATCGTCACGTTGTTGGACTATGTGATTGCTGTCTTGATGGTGATTATTCTAGTCCTTATGACCCTCCATCACAGAGTGATTATGATTACACTTGCACGTGTGAAGATGCCCCATGTTGCGGATG
>Ga0233412_10000297_pt1 | contig 29567 bp, 20 predicted proteins | sample Na_anoxic_4_MG_FD_180667 | JGI IMG/M metagenome (GOLD analysis project Ga0233412, IMG submission 180667) | Seawater microbial communities from Saanich Inlet, British Columbia, Canada - Na_anoxic_4_MG | ecosystem: Environmental > Aquatic > Marine > Inlet | place: Canada: British Columbia... | reverse complement strand
AGGATTAGGCGATAGCATTGCTAAATTCACTAACAAAACAGGTATTAAGACCGTTGTAGATAAAATATCAGACGGTCTTAACATACCTTGTGGTTGTGATAAAAGACAATCATGGTTTAATAAAAAATTTCCTTACAACAATGGCATTTAAAATAAACCCTCCGTTCGATTTAAACAAAATGAACACGTCTGTATTTGAAAGAGATATGGGTGATGATCCTGTTTATGCGCGAACGCCTAAAAATGGAGTTATTATTTTAAATGAAGATTTACTAGATGATCCAGTAGAAATGCAAAAAACATTAGCTCATGAGCAAGTTCACGTTGATCAATACAAAAGTGAAATAAAAAATCCAGGTAGTGGATTAGATTATGAGGTAAATTCTGAAGGAGCTGGTAAAGTAATGTTTAAAGGAAAAGAATATGATTACTCAGTAATGCAGGCCGGTAAAGGTCCTTGGGAAAAAGATGCTCAATTAGCAGAAAAAAAATTAATGCAAAAAAACAAACAAACGTAATGGATAAAAAAATGAAAACAAATCAAGACGGTGGTGGCGAAAGTTCAACAGCCCCTGCTAACGAATTAAAAGCAAACCAAAAAGGTGCAGCTAAATACAAAGGTGCTCATGATTATGATACATCTAAAGGTTCTCACGATCACCCACATGGTGCTGCAAAAATGGGTTACTCTCAATCTTTTGGAGCTGCAAGAATGAATGGTTATGCTAAAGGAGCTGCGAAAGTAGCTAGTGTAATGAGTTTTGGAGCTTCTAAGTACATGAAGCATGGAGCAGCTGACACAGGGCACGGTGGCCCAGAAGGTCATACTCACCCTACAAAAACAATAACCTCTAGAAATACTAGTGGTGGTGGAAGTACTTCTTCTAGCTCAAACACTACTGGAGGCGATAATTCTAGTTCTTCTAATTCTAACTCTTCAACATCAACAAGAACAAACTTTAGCTCTGACCCTGTAGAAAGAGCAAAGCAAAAGGAATGGATAGCAAATAATCCAGTAAAGTACAAACAAATGTTGGCGGAAAAAAAGAATAAAAATAGTTCTGCGAATGTAACGACGTCTAGTAGTTCATCTGACAATACTAACGCTGGTAACAGTACAACTACTTCTAATACAACTACATCACCAAACTCAATGGCTGAGACACTTCTTCAAGCTAATATTGGAAATGAAAATAGAGCACAGACTTTGAATTTTGATAGAGAAGAGGCAAATATTACAGCCGCTAATGATTCTATTAACTCTGCTAATAAAGCGTTAGATAGATTGCCTAGACATAGACAATTAACGCCACAAGGACAGAGGTTCGCAGGTAGAGCTGGAAGTCAAGCAGCTGCACAATCTAGACTTAAGAGCGGTCTTTTCAGTAGAGACGAGGTTGTTAAAATGTATAGAGGTGGTCAAAATAAACAATAATAAATTTTGAAAAAAATAATTCAATGGCTTACAGGTGGCGTCATCAAAGAAGTTGGTGACGTCATTGATAAGCTTACAACCACGAAAGAAGAAAAGCTGCTAATTAAAAAGCAAATCCAAGAAATCATGGATAAGGCTAACGCTGAGGCAGAGAGTCAAATAACAAGGCGTTGGGAAAGCGATATGAAATCAGATTCTTGGCTTTCTAAAAACACACGACCTATGGCTTTAATATTTTTATCTATTATGGCTATAGCTTTTATATGGGTTGATAGTCATCATGAAATATCTTTTACTGTAGAACAAGAGTGGATTGGATTATTAAAGCAGTTACTTACAACTGTTTATATAGCTTATTTTGGATCACGAGGCGTGGAAAAATTCAAATCTATAAGTAATAATAAATAGTAAGAGTATTAATTAAATTAAATAAAATCTAATAAAATGAAAAAACTAATATTATCATTATGTTTATTCTGTTCTATTTTAATGTATTCACAAGATAGAAAAGAATTTGCTGGAATATGGCAAGACATCAATAACGATGAAACTGTTTTAGTTGTGTATCACGACAAGATTATTAAATCTTTAAAATTTTGGAACTTTAAGTTAGGTGACAAGTTTAACATTAAAGAAAGTTTTTTATATGAAAAAAACGGTTTAGTTCAAACAGAGTATGAAGACAATATTAATAATGTAAAATTTATTACCGAGTACAGATTAGAAGATAATATATTAACAAAAGAAGCGAATGGTATGCTTCAACAATTCACTAAATTAAATTAAATAAAATGGCAGAAAGCTTTAAAATTACAGAAGAAGAGTTAAAAGTTGTTCAAGAACAACAAGTAAATTATCAAAAAATAATAGAGCAATTAGGTTTGTCTGACGTGAGAAAGCACACGCTTTTATCTCAATTAGACGTACTACTTCCTAAAATAGAAGAAAACAAACAAGCTCTTGAAGACAAATACGGTTCTATTAATATAAACATACAAACAGGTGAGTACACTGAAATAGAGAAAGATGATGATGGTGAAACAGCTGTTGTTAAAGCTGAGGACTAATGACTAACGTAATAAGAAAAATCAGTATAGGTGCTGATTATAAAAGCGATGCTATGCACTACTCTGTTGGACAAAGTGTCTATGGTGGTCATGAAATTGCCTATATAACTCAAGACCAGAAAGATAATTCTTATAATATTCACATAAAGAAAAACAATGAGGTATTGCCGTGGAAGAAGTTTAATTCTAACATGGCTATATCCATTGAATATGATTTAGAGTATTAATGAAAAGCCTTTATGATTTTATAGTAAAACCTCTAGGTGATACTTATGAAAATAAAAAAACAATAGGTGACAAAGAACTTATATTAAATACTAAAATTGAGAGTTTTAAATTCGTAAATAATGTAGCAGAGGTTATTGAAACTCCAGCTGCTTATGAAACTATTATAAAAAAAGGAGATTTAGTGTTAATACACCATAATGTTTTTAGAACTTTTTATAGTATGCAAGGTGTAAAGAAAAAATCAAGATCTTACTTTAAAGATGATCTGTTTTTTTGTGCTCTTGATCAAATATACTTATATAAAAATAAGAACAAATGGAAAGCTGTAAACGATAGATGTTTTGTTAAACCTTTAAAATCTAAGGACAAATTAACAACAAATAAAGAACAGCACCTTATTGGTATACTTAAAATAGGTAATAGTTCCTTAGAAGCGCTAGGAATAAACGAGGGAGACTGTGTTGGTTATACTCCTTATGGGGAATATGATTTTAATGTAGAGAACGAGCGTTTATATTGTATGAAATCTAATGATATTGTAATTAAATATGGAAATAAAGAAAACCAAGAAGAGTATAATCCAAGCTGGGCAAGTAGCGGTTGAAGAACTAATAAAGGTCGCTAAAGAGCCCATTATAGATTTTGGCCCTGACATCTCAGCAGATAGACTTAAGAATGCCGCGGCTACTAAAAAATTAGCTATATTTGATGCCTTTGAAATATTACAAAGAATACAAGAAGAAGAAAATATTATAAACGAAAAACCAAAAGAAGTTAAAGAAGAAAAAGCTTTTAAAGGTTTTGCAGAAGGAAGATCTAAATAATGTATACGCAAGATCTTTTTACTGTTGTTGAAGACCACATAAAACCTAAAGTTCTAAAAAGAATGAATAGGTATAACAAGTGGGAGTATGGTTATAATGAAGAACATGATATAGTTATTATATCTAAAACAGGAAAAATAGGTGAAATATATAAAATACAAAATTTATATATAGGGCTACCTGAGGTTCCTAAAGATGTTGTTAAATTTAAAAACAACAAATGGAATAGAGAAACACTACCAGTTGATTTCAAAAAAATCAAAACAATTTTTGATTGGGAAGAATACCCAGTTGATTTTAAAGAAAAATGGTATGATTATATTGATAAAGAATTTAATAGAAGAGAACAAGGTTTTTGGTTCTATAATAAAAGTGTGGCTACTTACCTTACTGGTACTCACTATATGTACCTGCAGTGGTCCAAAATTGATGTTGGGAAACCAGACTTTAGGGAAGCAAACAGATTATTCTTTATATTCTGGGAAGCTTGTAAAGCCGATGTCAGGTGTTATGGAATGTGCTATCTCAAAAACCGTAGATCGGGATTTTCTTTTATGGCATCAGGAGAGGTGGTTAATCTTGCAACTATTAATTCCGATTCACGATACGGAATATTGTCCAAATCTGGGGCCGACGCGAAGACAATGTTCACTGATAAAGTCGTACCAATATCGGTCAATTATCCGTTCTTTTTTAAACCGATACAAGACGGAATGGACCGTCCCAAAACCGAACTTGCCTATAGAGTACCAGCGTCCAAATTCACCAGGAGGAAACTCATCGCCAACGAGACCGCGGCCGATCTCGAGGGACTCGATACCACTATCGATTGGAAAAACACGGGCGACAATGCCTATGATGGGGAGAAACTCAAACTCCTCGTCCACGATGAATCCGGTAAATGGGAGAGGCCGAACAACATCCTCAACAACTGGCGCGTTACGAAAACCACCCTTAGATTAGGTAGTAGAATTATTGGAAAGTGTATGATGGGTTCAACATCTAATGCTTTAGACAAAGGAGGTGATAACTTCAAGAAATTATACTATGACTCAGATGTTACAGAAAGAAACGCCAATGGACAGACTCGCAGCGGACTCTATTCTTTGTTCATACCTATGGAATGGAACTACGAAGGATACATTGATTCTCATGGCGTACCTGTATTCGACACACCAAAGAAACCGGTTGAAGACCCTCACGGAGTAAAAATAAAACAAGGGGTAATAGAATATTGGCAAAATGAAGTAGATGGTTTAAAGCAAGATCAAGACGCTTTAAATGAATTCTATAGACAATTTCCAAGAACTGAAGAGCATGCTTTTAGAGACGAAGCTAAATCTTCGTTATTTAATTTAACTAAGATTTATGAGCAAATAGATTACAATGGTGATGTTGGTAAAACAAAGCTAGTAACAAGAGGAGATTTTTACTGGGAAAACGGAATAAAAGATACACGAGTTCTTTTTGCACCTAAAAATAATGGTAAATTTTATTTATCATGGGTGCCAGATGTTAGTCAACAAAATAAGATTATAATTAAAAGAGGTATAAAATACCCAGCTAATGAACACATGGGAGCTTTTGGATGTGACTCTTATGACATATCAGGAACAGTGGATGGCAGAGGTTCTAATGGATCTTTGCATGGTCTAACTAAGTTTAGCATGGAGAACGCTCCTGCGAATCATTTCTTTTTAGAATATATAGCAAGACCTCAAACCGCTGAAATGTTTTTTGAAGATGTTTTAATGGCTTGTATTTTTTATGGAATGCCTATATTAGCGGAAAATAATAAACCTAGATTACTGTATCATTTTAAAAGAAGAGGTTATAGAGGTTTTGCAATGAATAGACCGGATAAATTAAAACTATCTATTACAGAAAGAGAGATAGGTGGAATACCTAATTCATCAGAAGATATTAAACAAGCTCACGCAGCTGCTATAGAATCATATATAGAAGATTTTGTAGGTTTAAAACAAAATGGAACATATGGAGATGTTTACTTTCAAAGAACATTAAACGATTGGTCTAAATTTAATATAAATAACAGAACAAAACATGATGCTTCTATAAGTTCTGGCCTAGCAATAATGGCCTGCAATAAAAACAAATATAGACCAATACCTACAATTACAAGAAAAACTTATGATCTTGGTTTTAAAAGATATAATAATAAAGGAACAATGTCAAAAATAATTGAATAAATGAAAATGTACACTAACTCAAATAGCGCCTTTCCTAGTCAGGTAGTACCGGATTATGAAAAAGCTTCGTTAGAATATGGTTCACAAGTGGCGCAGGCTATTGAGACAGAGTGGTTTAATCAAGGCCGAACTAATGGTAATAGATATCTTACTAGTTTTAATAATTTTCATCACTTAAGATTATATGCTAGAGGTGAACAACCTGTTCAAAAATACAAAGATGAACTATCAATAAACGGTGACTTAAGCTACTTAAATCTAGACTGGAAGCCAGTTCCTATATTATCTAAGTTTGTTGATATTGTTGTAAACGGTATATCTAGTAAAGAATATGACATAAAAGCTTATTCTCAAGATCCTGCTTCTGTAAAGAAAAGAACTATGTATGCAACCGCTGTTGCAGAAGATATGTTTGCTAAGGAACAAATGCAAGCTGCTGAAGATTTACTAGGAGTTCAATTACAAAGAACAAGTATTCCTCCCGCAGATTTACCAGAAACAAAAGAAGAATTAGAGTTACATTTACAGTTAAGTTATAAACAAGCTATTGAAATAGCGGAAGAAGAAGCTATAACGCAGACTTTAGCTAAAAATAAATGGGAACTTACTAAAAGAAGATTAAATGAAGATCTTGTTGTATGCGGAATAGCATGTGCAAAAACTAGTTTTAATGTAGCTAATGGCATAACTTTAGACTACGTTGATCCTTCTTATTTAGTATACTCTTACACAGAAGATCCTAATTTTCAAGACATATACTATGTTGGTGAAGTTAAATCAATAACTATACCAGAGCTTAAGAAGCAGTTTCCTAATATTCCAGAAGAAGAATTACAAAGAATTCAAGAAATGCCTGGTAACAGGCAGTATATAACTGGGTGGGGCAACTATGACAACAATACGGTTCAAGTAATGTATTTTGAATATAAAACTTACATGAATCAGGTTTTTAAATTAAAAAGAACTGAAAACGGTTTAGAAAAAATAATAGAAAAAACAGACGAATTTAATCCTCCGCCAAATGATGGGTTTGAAAGAGTCGGTAGAAGTATAGAAGTATTATACACTGGAGCTAAAGTGTTAGGAACAAACACAATGCTTAAGTGGGAGCTAGCAGAAAATATGACAAGACCAGCTGCTGATACTACTAAAGTAGAAATGAATTATTCTATAGTTGCGCCAAGAATGTACAAAGGTAGAATAGAATCTATTGTAAGTAGATGTACAGGTTTTGCAGACATGATACAGTTAACGCATTTAAAGATGCAGCAAGTACTAGCTAGAATGGTTCCAGATGGGGTGTTCTTAGATATGGACGGTTTAGCAGAAGTTGATCTAGGTAATGGAACAAACTACAATCCAGCTGAAGCGTTGAATATGTATTTCCAAACAGGTAGTATAGTCGGTAGATCACTGACACAAGATGGTGATCCAAATAGAGGCAAGATACCTATTCAAGAATTACAGTCATCTGCTGGTGGTCAAAAACTAGCAGCTTTAATACAAACGTATCAATACTATTTACAAATGATACGTGATGTCACGGGTCTTAACGAGGCTAGAGATGGTAGTTTACCTGATAAAGATGCTTTAGTAGGTCTTGCTAAAATGGCAGCTAATCAATCTAATATAGCTACAAAACATATAAATCAAGGTAGCTTATATATTGCTTTAAAAATATGTGAAAACATATCTTTAAAACTAGCAGATGCTTTAAGTTATCCTTTAACAGCTAATGCTTTAATAGAAGGTATATCTATATATAATGTAGAAACATTAAGAGAGATATCTAATTTAAACTTACATGACTTTGGTATATTCTTAGAGCTAGAACCTGACGATGAAGAGAAAGCTCAGCTAGAACAAAACATCCAAGTTGCCTTGCAGTCTGGAGGTATTGACTTAGAAGACGCTATAGATATTCGTCAAATTAAAAATCTAAAACTAGCAAATCAATTACTAAAACAAAAACGTAAAAAGAAATTAGCTAGAGAAAGAGCAAATCAAGAGAGAATGATAGCTGCTCAAGGTGAAGCAGCTGCTAAAACAGCAGAGCAAACTGCATTAGCAGAAACTCAAAAACAAGCAGCATTAACTCAACAAAAAGTTAGTATAGAGCAAGCTAAGTCTCAATTTGAAATAAGTAGAATGGAAACTGAAATGCAGATAAAAGCTAAATTAATGCAGCAAGAGTATGGTTATCAATTTCAATTAGCTCAAATAAAAACAGGAGCTGAAGGTTCTAAAGAGAAAGATATTGAAGATCGTAAAGATAAAAGATTAAAAATGCAAGGTACTCAACAGAGTAAATTGATACAGCAGAGACAAAATGACTCTAACCCTGTTGATTTTGAAAATACAGGAGAAAACAACTTAGGATTTAACATAGAAGAGTTAATGCCTAAAGTTTAATTATTTAATTATTTAATTATATTATATTATGTCAGAAAACACAACGACTCAAGAAGTCAAACAAGAAGGTGATTTTAAAATTAAAAAAAAGAAAACACCAAAAAACTTAGGACACCTTAGTGGTAATGATCCTGTAAAAGTAGATTTAACAAAACCAGAAGCAACAGGTGAAATTATACCAGATGTTGTAAAGGTTGAAATACCAAAAGAAGATAATGCCATTCGTATCGGAGAAACAGGAAGTGTTCCTGAAGAAAAACAAGCCGGAGATTTGGTTGAAGTGGACAAACAAATACAAGAGCCCAGCGAGGCTGTTGAAGAAGTCACCCCACTCCAAGAAATAACCGATGAAGAAGTTAAAGAGGTTAAACAAGAAGCTAAGGAAGCTGTAAGAGATCAGCAGATCTTAGGAAAACCTTTACCGGAAAATGTAGAAAAACTAGTTTCTTTTATGGAGGAAACAGGTGGAAGCGTAGAAGACTACGTGGCATTAAACAAAGATTACTCTAAGCTTAATGGCTCAGAGGTTTTAAAAGAATATTATCTTAAATCCAAACCACACTTAGACTTAGAAGAAATAGCTTTCTTAATGGAAGATAATTTTAAGTATGATGAGGATATAGATGAAGAGCGAGCTATACGTAAAAAGAAACTCGCTTATAAAGAAGAAGTTGCAAAAGCAAAACAATACTTAGAAAGTTCTAAGAGTAAATATTACGACGATATCAAGTTGAGACCGGGCGTAACTCAAGAACAGCAAGAAGCGTTAAGCTTTTATGACCGATATAAAGAGCAGCAAGAAAAAGCTCAAGCACAACACGGTGATTTTAGAGATCGTACTAAAAGATTATTCAATAAAGAATTCAAAGGTTTTGATTTTAATGTGGGGGATAAGAAATTTAGATACGGTGTTAAAGACCCAGCTAAGGTAGGTGAAACCCAAATAGATGTTCAGAATTTCGTAGGTAAGTATTTAGACAAAGACGGAAATATGATAGATCCAAGTGGGTATCACAAGGCTATGTACGCTGCAATGAATGCTGATAAACTAGCTCATCATTTTTACGAACAAGGAAAAGCGGATGGCATCAAAGGTGTTATTACAAATTCTAAAAATCCAGCGCAAGACGGACCTAGGCAAGTTGCCGATGGAAATGTTTTCATAAATGGATTAAAAGTAAAGTCGATTAGTGGTTTAGATTCATCAAAATTAAAAATAAAAACAAAAAAGTTTAACTAATTAAAATTAAAATTATGGCTTTATCCCCACAGTTTGGAAGTATAGTACCTTCTCAAACTCAACAATTACTTCAACAGAACTATCTTACATTCGATGGTGCTGCTGGTGGAAATTTTGCTCAGCAATATTTACCAGAGCTTTACGAAGCTGAAGTAGAAAGATACGGTAACAGAACGTTATCCGGATTTTTAAGAATGGTAGGCGCTGAAATGCCTATGACTTCTGATCAAGTAATTTGGTCTGAACAAAATCGTTTACACATATCTTATGCTGATTGTGCAATCGCTGCTAACTCTGGTGGTGGTGCAAATCTAGGTATTGATATTACTAACGGTGGTGCAAACACACAAGTGTCAAACGTTGTTTCTCCAGCCTCTACGGTTGTAGTTATGGACGACTTTGGTGGTGAATTAAAATGTTTTGTAGATGCTTCTAATAGCGCTACTGGTCTTATATCTGTACAACCTTATACTGCTGCTGATCTATCCGGTCTAACTGGTTTAGTTAAAGTATTTGTATATGGTTCTGATTACCAAAAAGGACAGAGTTCAGCTCAAGCTATTTCTGGTGCAAACGCAATTGGAGGTGCTAACCCTATGATTACTGTAAACCCTGCGTTTACTACTTTTAGCAACAATCCTATTATCATTAGAAGCCAATATTCTATCAATGGTTCTGACACTGCTCAGATCGGTTGGGTAGAAGTTGCTACTGAAGATGGAACAGGTGGTTACTTATGGTATTTAAAAGCTGAGTCTGAAACTAGACTACGTTTCGAAGATTACTTAGAAATGTCTATGGTTGAAGGTGAACTTAAAAACGCTGCTGTATCTCCTATTGCTGGAGCTGCTGGTGTAGGTATCATTGGTACTGAAGGTTTATTTGCTGCTATCCAAAACGGAGGTAACGTAGAAGTAGGATTTACTGCTGCTGCTGGTATCGACGCTTTCGACGCAATACTTAAAAACCTAGATACTCAAGGAGCTATCGAAGAAAACATGTTATTCTTGAACAGAAACACTGCTCTTGATTTTGACGATATGTTAGCTTCTATCTCTGGAGGTTATGCAGGTGGTACTGCTTTTGGTCTTTTCGAAAACTCTGAAGAAATGGCATTGAACTTAGGATTCTCAGGATTCCGTAGAGGTTCTTATGATTTCTACAAGACAGATTGGAAATACTTAAACGACGCTTCAACGCGTGGTGCAATGACTGGTCCTGCTTCAATTGAAGGAGTATTAGTTCCTGCAGGTACTTCTACTGTTTATGACCAAATCTTAGGTACAAACATTAGACGTCCTTTCTTACACGTAAGATACAGAGCTTCTCAAGCTGATGACAGACGAATGAAATCATGGCTAACTGGTTCAGTTGGTGGTGCGTTTACTTCTACATTAGATGCAATGGAAGTTAACTTCTTATCTGAAAGATGTTTAGTAACTCAAGCTAGAAACAACTTTGTATTATTCAAAGGAATCTAGAGTAAATTAATGTAATTCTTACCCTCGTTATATCAACGGGGGTAATTATTACTTTTATTAATTTTATTATATTATATCATGGAAAAAAAAGAAAAAATCCAACAAACTGGTTGGGAGATAAAAGATAGAAGATATTTTTTAAAAGATAACTCTTCACCATTAACATTAACAATACCTAGTAAGCATACAAAAAAACACGCTCTACTATGGTTTGACGAAGAAACAGGATCTCAAAGAGAGTTGAGATATGCTACAAATCAAGCATCTGTATTTGTTGATGAGCAAAAAGGTGAAGCAACAATGGGGCATATATCTTTTACCGATGGTGTTTTGCAGGTTCCAAAAGAACAGCAAGCTTTGCAGAAAATGCTATCTATATACCACCCTTTATTAGGTAAAAAATACCTAGAACACAAACCTCAAGCAATCGCTCAAGATCAATTAGCTGATTTAAATATAGAAATAGATGCATTAAATGCTGCTAGGGAAATAGAAATAGATCAAGCTGAAGCAATCATGAGAGTAGAGATTGGCTCTAGGGTTAATAAGATGAGTTCTAAAGAACTAAAAAGAGATTTATTAATATTTGCTAAAAACAATCCTAAGTTGTTCTTAGATTTAGCTAATGACGAAAACGTGATGTTGAGAAACTTTGCGGTTAGATCAGCTGAACTTGGAATAATTTTATTGTCTCAAGATCAAAGGCAAATATCCTGGGCGTCTAACGGTAGAAAACTAATGAACGTTCCGTTTGATGAAAATCCTTATTCAGCTTTTGCTGCTTATTTAAAAACAGACGAAGGTGTAGAAGTATTTAAATCAATAGAGAAAAAAATGATTTAACAGGTGATTATAATAATGGGTGATCACTTTGTGGTCACCTAATTATTAAAAAAAAAACATATAATGGCAATAAACGTAAATCAAGTTTATCAAACAGTTTTACTTATTCTCAATAAAGAACAAAGGGGATATTTAACTCCTGATGAATTTAATAGAATAGGCGCACAAGTGCAGCTTGAAATATTCGAGTCTTATTTTGAAGATTTAAATCAACAATTACGTGTGCCAGATAACGACTCTGAATACTCAGATCGTGTAAAAAATACGCAAGAAAAAATTGCGCTCTTTCAAGAAGCGGGCACGTGTCCTTACGTAGGCCCTTATTTTGGCGTACCAACAGTATCAGGTACTACCACATCTCAAACATTTAACACAACAACAGCTCAGCAGTATGTAGTAACTACTATTACAGCAGATGAATTAGACGCTGGGCAACCAAGCGTTACCTTAGAAGACGCTAATGGTATTCAACAACCTTTAGCTGAATTTACTGATTGGACTATATCTGGTCTTACACTTAGTTTAACTAACGTACCTACAGCTGGCAGAGCTTTAATATTAACAGTTAATGAGTTTGATTTTTATAAACTAGGAACTGTTATACATAAAGATGAAACACCTGTTCAATATGTTCAACCTAATGAATTATTAGAACTAAATTTATCACCTATAACAAAACCATCTACTTCTTTTCCTGTTTACAGATATAAAGATAGACAAATATTTGTATCACCAGCAACTATACAGAGTGATTTATCTTGTACTTACTTAAGAAAACCACTAAACCCAATGTGGAACTTTACAGCAACAGCTCCAGCTTATCAGTATATTTACAATGCTAGTAGTTCTGTAAACTTTGAATTACATCCAACAGAGCAAACTGAAATAGTATTAAGAATACTAATGTACGCTGGTGTCATAGTTAAAGATCCGCAGTTAATACAAAGCGCAGCTCAACAGGTTGCTATGGATAACCAAAACGAAAAAATATAAAACATGGCTATACAACCTCCAAATAACGGATTACTAAACGAAACTGGTCAACAATACTACCAAGGTGCTGAAGGTTTTGTAGGTGATGGGGCTAATAGAACCTTTACTACAACTTTTGATACTGACTTATATTTAGGTAATTGGAATCCTAGTGCTGAAAACTACGCATTAAATAATTTTAAAGTGTATACTAGTACTAGTGGTTTTCCTGGATCTTGGTCTGAATACATTACAGAGTTTTCTATTTCAGATAATTCAATTGTTTTTCCAGCCAATGCGATACCCGCTAATGGTTTGTATATAGTAGTTCAATTAAAAATACTAGATGGTGGTAAATACGGTTCTACGCCTGCTGAAAAAGCATATGGTCAAACCGTAGAAGATAACTATGGTAGTTACAAATACGTAAAACTAGTTGACATAGTAAATAACTTTTTAGTAGGATATGTTGGTACTGGTAAATTACTACCAGACGCTAAAAGAACAGATGTTATCTTTCACGCAAAAAGAGGTATGCAAGAATTTAGTTATGATACTTTAAAAAGTATTAAATCTTCTGAGTTAACAATACCTGAGGGTTTGACTCTAGTTCTTCCTCAAGACTACGTTAATTACGTGGCTATGTCTTGGATCGATGGGCAAGGAGTAAAAAGACCTATATATCCAGCTAATAATCTAACAATAAGTCCTTTCAATACTCAGTTGCAAGATAATCAAGGAATACCTACGCAAGATAATTTTGGTAATGATTTAGAGGGAACATCTATAGTTCAAGAAAGATGGCATAGCGCTAATGACAAGTTAATAAACGGGAGTTGGACAATGCAAGATTTCACTAATGATTTATGGGCTTACAACTGGGACTACCCAGGTTCTTTCTTTGGCGCAACAAGAGGCCAAATGTATGGAATGGATCCTCAGTACTCACAGTACAATGGCTGGTTTAATATGAACGAAAGAGAAGGTAAAGTATCTTTTTCAGCAAACTTAAAAGACAAGTTAATTGTTTTAGAATACATATCAGACGGCTTAGCTACTGATTTAGACACTAAGTTACCTAAGCTTGCTGAAGAGGCAATGTACGCTTATATACTTTATTCTATAATATCTACTAGAGCAAACCAACAAGAGTATGTAGTTCAAAGACTAAGAAAAGACAAGAGTTCAAAATTGCGAAACGCAAAAATAAGATTATCTAATATAAAGCTTGAAGAAATAGTACAAGTAATGAGGGGTAAATCTAAATGGATAAAATCATAATACATGGCAGAAGCTAAAAATACTTTTCTAAAATCCAAGATGAATAAAGATCTTGATGATAGAATATTGCCTAACGGTGAATATAGAGATGCTCTGAATATATCTGTAGGTAGATCAGAAGACAATGATGTTGGTTCGCTTGAGAATATATTAGGTAATATTTTAATCCCGCCTACAACCTCTAGCAATGCTAATTTAAAATGTATAGGTAAGTTTGAAGATGAAGTTGGTAATAGAATATTTCAAATATTAACAGACTATACTGATGTAGACGCTACTTGCCAAACGATAAATTATCCATCAGCATCTACTGCTGTAGAAATGAAAATAACTGTTCTTGATCTTAATAATAATACTTATAGTACTTTAGTTGAAGGTAAGTTTTTAAATTTAGCTAAAAACAGATGTTGGCAAGTTACAGGAATAAATTTAGTAGAGAATTTATTATTTTGGACTGATAATAGAAATCAACCTAGAAAAATAAACGTAACTACAGCTTTATCAAACCCTAACTATTACACTAAAGAAAGTCAAATATCTGTAGCTAAATATATGCCGACAAATCCTCCTGAACTTTATAAAGAGGTAGATACTACTGTCGTTACAATTACAGATACTAAGAATTTTATATTAGAAACAGTTACCGGTATATCTATTGATATGTTTGTAGTTTCCAATGCTGCTCAAAACGTAGGATCAGAAAGTATACTTGGTAGTGAATATATAAGAGTAACAGCTATAGATACAGTTACAAACACTGTAACTATTAATGCAGATCCTGCTACCGTTGTTGTTGTTGGGCAAAGGCTTAGGTTTATTGAAACTACAATGACAAACGAAAGTGGTAATACTAGTTGGCCTGGTGATCCTAGATATTTAGAAGATAAATACGTTAGATTTGCGTATAGGTTTCAATTTGATGATGGTGAATATTCTTTAATGTCTCCTTTTACCCAAATAGCATTTATACCTCAACAATCTGGATTTTTTCTAAATGGAAACGAAACACAGGCTTATGAAAGTACTATTGTTAAGTGGTTCGAGAACAACGTGGATAATGTTAAATTAAGAATACCTTTGCCTGGAGTCGGTACAAATCAAAACTTAGGAGGTAGTACCTCTAAAAACGTACTTACAGAATATAAGATAAAAAACATAGACATACTATATAAAGAATCAAATGGTTTAGTTGTTAAGGTTTTAAAAACCATATCAGGTACGACTATGGCTTCTGAAATGGACGAAGATGTTTATGTTTATGAATATCAATCTGAAAAACCATATAAAACGTTAACTGAAGGACAAACAACTAGGGTTTATGATAAAGTACCAGTTAGAGCATTAGCACAATCTGTTGCTGGTAATAGAGTTATATATGGCAACTTTAGAGACAAGCACACACCTTACGATACGCTTGACTACAACTGTACAGTGCAAGAAAAAAATGACTTGTATACTTCTTGGGCAGAATATCCTAATCACACAATAAAACAAAATAGAACTTATCAAATAGGTTTTGTTTTATCAGATAAATTTGGAAGACAATCCTCGGTTATTTTATCTACATACGATACGCTTTCAGCCTCTCAAGGTAGTACTATATTTGGCGGATCAACTGTTTTCCACCCGTACTACGACGCTAATGATTCATTAGATGTAAAGTCTTGGTTTGGTGACGCGGCTTTGCTTTTGTTAAATCAAACAATAGGTGATTTTACAATAGGATCTTCGGATCGTAATTTAGCTACAGGTGCTCCAGGTATATACGGAGAACCTCAAACATCTTGGGTTGTAGATAATAGCACTAATGATTCTTTAACTTATGACGCAGGTACTAACAGGTGGACATTAAGCTTCTCTACACCAACTATAGGTTCTTTACCTACAACAGACATGTATTTAAGAGGTGAATACGTAGACTACACTCAAGTACTAAGCATTAGTAGCGCAGCAGGGACAACTAGCATTACAACGCTTGATAAGCCAAATAGCTATTATTTATACTTAATAGAAAATACAGACACTGATACTAAGTTTGCTTACTTTATAAATCCATTAGGCTGGTATTCTTATAAGATAGTAGTTAAACAAAGAGAACAAGATTATTATAACGCATATCTACCTGGATTTTTAGATGGATATCCTGAGCAAATGACTCAAGGTAGCGAAATTCAATATGTGGTAGGCACAGACACAGCAGGTGATGCTTATTCTTATGCAGCAAACGCTAATGGTATAAATGAAATTTTATTTCCAGGTGGTGAACTAGACGATACCGCTCATGCTGTTTTAATAAACGATAATATAAATAAAATACCTAGAGATTTATCTGAAGTAGGACCTGATCAAAAACAATATAGAAGTAGTGTAGAATTATTTGGTAGAGTAAACAACTACGAGGGTAAATTTAATATAACAAACTGGAGTCATTCTGGTGGCCAGCCTGGTGGTGCTGGTGCTGATCAGGTAAATGAAATTAGATTCGATGGAGTTAACGATCCTACAAACACAACAGTGTTTTGTCCAACAGGTTCTTGTACAGGTCAAGAAAAAGCGTTAGAACCAGGTATGGCTTTGTTAATGGGCAAGTGTGAAATCTCGTACCCAGATTGTACGCCAACTAGTAACCCTCCTGCTTATCAAGATCCTCAGTTTTTCTCTAATGCTACTTTAATAACAAAAGTGGAATACGATGCTGTTGAAGATGAAACAATAGTTACATTTAGCCCAGGTGGTGCTATTAAAGCAGACGCTGATAATATAATAATAGAGTATGGTGACAACGAACAATATTACCCTACACAAAAACCTGATATTGCCTCTACAGTAGGTACTGCAGATGACTTAGGTTTTTATCAATACTCAGTAGATAATTTTAACGGTAGCGCAGCTAGAAACTTATATCAATTAGAAACAAATCCTATTATAGCTAGGTTTTCTACAAATCAAAAACTAGGTGTTATAGCGGCTGATATGGTACCTTGGTTGAGCATATATGAAACTGCCCCAGTAGATTCGTTATTAGATATTTTCTGGGAAAGCACGACCGGTTGGAATTATATTTCAGACATCAATCAAGATGTAGAAGCTGGATCAGATGCACCAGGTGGTTTTTCAGATGTAGGTTTTAAATTTATTGAAAATCAAAACTTTGACGGGCTAGATAATTTAATATTAACCGGTATTACAGGTGACCCAGCATCACCTTGGATAACAGATATATTTTATCCTCGTAATAACACAGGTGTAAATCTCACAAACACAACAGCGGTTATGACTGTTACGAATCTTGCTGGTAGTGATGTTTCTGGTGATTTTCAATTAGAACAAGTGCCTCAATCTTCACAGCAAGATGCAGGTGGTTATAGAGTTAAGTTTATAAACAGCAATCACGCTTTTTTAAATTCAGCAGCAACTGTAGAAAATTTTACTTTCTCTTTAGCTATAACTTATAACGGAGAAGTAACAACAAGAACTTTTCCAGGTAGACTACAAAACTTTACACCGTCATTTACACTTGCTAATTGTAGTGATTATATAACTGTAACTAGTCAAACAGAAACAGGAACTGTTATAGATTTTAATGCAGTTAATGGCACAACAAAATTAGCAGATGTAGGAACAGATTTGTTTTTTGATATAACAACCGGTAACAGCAGTAATTATTTTGTGTTAAATGGCACAACAGGTATACTTACTTTAAATCAAACTTTAGGTCAAAACGTTCCTTTAGGGGTTTATCCTTTAACTGTTAGAGTTAGAGACGCATATTTAACTAGCACTGGTGGTCCTCTCACTAATGCGGTGCCTGAGTACGCAACAATGCAAACAACATGCTCATTTACAATAACTGTAGGTCCTGAAATGGTTCCACCTTATTATCAAGGTGATTTTCAGAGTGAACCAATATGGACACAGGAAGCAAGTACTGTTCAAAATCCTTGTCAAGCTCCTGGTAATGGAGACTGTAACAGAATGGGGTATCAATCAGGCGTTATTGATCCTACTACTAACGCTGATGGTACTGGCGTTGGTTTAACTCCAGCCAGCGGTAATCCACAGTGTTTTGGTATTGGTGGTTTTTATTTTGGACCAAGACAAAACGGTGGCCCAGGCACAACACCACTTATTGTTAATGGAACTAATAATCAAGCGCCTAGTTTAGGTAGTGGTGAGGTTTATAACATGGTTAGTCAAGTTGAGGGTAGTATAGGTGGTCAACTTGGCTTAACACCTGTAGCATTAACAACTGGAGCAATGGTGATAACTGTTAATTTAGAAAATTTAATGGATTGTAATAACAATGAGTCGATACCAGCAAACAACTCAGAAATTCAATATGTTAAGATATTTCATAGAGCAGCTAGTGTAACCGCACCAAACCAAAACTCTTGGGTTGAAATCAGCGATGCTAATGCAGCAGAGCGCTCAAATAATAATGTTGGATCTTCACCAGCTTTTGATCTGAAAGCAGATGCTGTAAGAAGCTCCCCTGCAACAAAAGCTAACTCTGTCAGTACATCAGGTATTTTTTACATAGACGCTAATCAATTACCTGGTGAATATTTTATAGCTGTAAAAGCTATTAATAATATAGCTGCATCTGGAGTGCAGCAAGGATGTTGCGCTTGTGATTCGGGTTTTGGAGTTCAAGGGATGTATCAAGGTTACGCTTATATAACAGCTGAAGATGCTAATTTTGATTTTACAGGAGCAGCTCAAGATCAAGGTGTTTTATATAGTTATCCATATACAGTTCAAACAAACGGTGGAACAACCAGCACTTTTCCGAACGCAAGTTTGCTACCAATAGGAGCTCCAACAGACACAGTGTATGCTCACGCAAAGTATGGTAGTACTGTTAGACAATTCTTTAGTGATTCAACTTTATTAACTCCATGGGAGCCAAATCAAGGTGTTCAAGGTGATTTGTATCACACTTTCGAAGGAGGTTTAATTCAAAAATTCTACTGTGTTCAAGGAGGTAATTGCCAAGCTGGGGAATTCTACTGGACTGTTAATGATAATCCAGGTACCATTTGTTCAGGTTTTAGCACTTGGAATCCACCATCTGAACCTTCAAACATGAAACGTGCTAGCATGGTAGTTTATAAAGGAAAATTTAGCGCAACTGGTGAAGTCGTAAATGGTTATACAATAAGCGATCCTAATTACCCTAGTGATTCAGCAACAGTTATTCTAGCGCAATCTTTTGATGGTACAGGTACTGTTAATGGTTCTACAAACGTAAAACCTGGAGGTATACCAGTAACTCGATTCGCGGGAATGTCTGGTTCAGCGGCAAACATTTGCTAAGTAATAAATTAAAAAAATAAGTGATAATATAATATGGCGGCAACTATTGAAATAAACTATTTTAACTCTTTTTGGATAAAGAAGATGGATTCTATAGCAGAGGTTAGGCCTAATACTGGTATAATAGATGTAGATGCTAATAGCGCTACTCAAACAATTACTACTTATGTTCCTGATTTAGGTTATGGACAAAGGGTTTATGCTAAAGATGCAAATGGAGTTGATGTGGTAGGATTTCCAAGTAAAGTTTATTTAATATCCTCTTCAATGAGTGCATCTCCTTATACAGTTACTTTGTCTGAACCTGTAAATTTAACAGCTACAGATGTTTTAATTTTTGGTCCTATTGAATTATTTACTGAAATACCTAGAGTTTACTCAAGTGATCCAACAGACTGGTACGCTGAAGAAGCTAGGATAAGAGGAGGTTACAACAACACAAATGTGGACTTAGGTGTAAAAGCTTATTTAGTAGAGGACAACGCTTCCCAGAACAATAGATTTAATTCTATGATATATTCTGGAGTTTTTAATTCTAGAACAGGCGTTAACAATACTAATCAATTTTCTGTAGCAGATAACATCACTAGAAGCGTAGACCCTTCTTATGGTTCTATACAAAAACTTTATGCCGAAGATACTAACTTAATTATATTTCAAGAATTAAAAGTAAGTAAAGCACTTATAGATAAAGACGCTATATATACTCAAGAAGGTCAACCATTACAAGCGGCTTCAAACGTAGTGATAGGTGGCATAGTACCTTATGCTGGTGAATACGGAATAAGTACAAATCCAGAAAGCTTTGGTGTGTTTGGATATAGAAAGTACTTTGCAGATAGAACTAAAAATCTAATATTAAGATTATCACAAGACGGTATTACTGAAATATCTATGTATGGTATGATTGATTTCTTTAGAGACAATTTAGCTGGCGCAGGTAGTTTACCAATAGTTGGTGGTTACGACATGCACAATAAACAATACATCGTTTCTATAGGTGGAGCTGAAGGTTTAGTTAAAAATGGTTTTGATCCTGAGACTGTCGCTTTTGATGAAGCGGTAAAGGGTTGGACTAGTAGATTTGATTATTTCCCAGATGCAATTGGAAGTTTAAGAAATAATTTATACACTTATTATGAAGGTGAAATATGGCAGCATTATTCTACAAGCGTAAACAGAGCTCAGTTTTATAATACAACTCACACATCTAGTGTTAATCTAGTGCTTAATCCTTCACCTTCGGTTGTTAAAAACTTTAACACTATTAACTACGAAGGTAGTGGTGGTTGGATCATGGAGTCATTGACAACTGATCAAGATGTAGCTTTACAAATATCAGAATATCAACTATCAACAACACTAGCTGACTTGCAAACATCTTTATTTACTAACAATTTTAAAAGAAAAGAAAATAAATATTTTGCTAATTTATTAAACCTAACAGCTGTACAACAAGGTGAGGTTTTATTTGGACAAGCTGTGACAGGTGTTAAAGGTTTTACCTCTGAAGTAAAGTTTACTGTTCCAACAGCGAACCAGTCAGCACAAAGAGAATTATTCGCAGTTTCTAGCGAATTCAATAGATCATCTTATTAATTAAATACAATTAAATGAAATTAACAGCAAGAAGACTAACTGAAGAAGACTATAGTACTATTGTAGAATGGTGGAAGTCTTGGCCAGAATGGGAACCTTTGTCACAAGAAATGTTACCTGAAAACGGTACAGGTGGAATTATAATAGAAAAAGAAGGTGAACCTATAGTAGCAGGTTTTTTATACGGAACAAATTCAAAAATAGCTTGGATGGAGTGGATTATATCAAATCCAAAGTATAGAATTAAAAAAGACAGAGAGCAAGCTATATTATTATTAATAGATTCATTAGAGCAATGGGCTTATGATGGAGGTTTTAAATTAATACTTAGTATAGGTAGAAGCAAAAGTCTAATAGATAAACACAAGAAATTAGGGTACACGGTGGATGAAAATCCATCACATGAAATAATTAAAAAAATAAGATAATATGGCAGCAGTAGCAGCAATCGGAGCTGGAGTTTCCCTTATTGGAGGAGCAGTGTCAGCTAACCAGGCAAAAAAAGCAGGTCAAGGAGCTCGTAATGATGCTAATAGGGCTAGAGCAGAAATAGCAGCGATTAAAGCTGCTAGAGTTGATATAGTTAATCCTTATGCAAATCAAGTTAACCTATCTGGATTAGCTGAGAATTTGTCTGGTATGATGAATAATCCATTTTCTAGTTTAGGTGTAGCGACTCAAGCCGCAGAAATTAAAATGGAACAAGCTGATATAGCTTTAGCTAATACGTTGGATACAATAAAATCTACAGGTGCTGGCGCTGGTGGAGCAACCGCTTTAGCTCAAGCTGCCTTAGCTAGTAAGAAAGGTGTTGCTGCAGACATTGAAGCTCAAGAGGCTAAGAACGAACAACTAAGAGCACAAGGCGAAGCATCGCTTCAAGCTATGAAGGTTTCAGAGGAACAGAGACTACAAGGTATAGCAATAGCAGAAGGTCAAAGATTACAAGCTGGTGAAGCCGCTGGTAAGACTTTCCAAATGCAAATGGAAGAAGCTAGATCTAATGCTGATTTAGGGTATGAAGCTGGTAACTTAGCAAACGCTATGCAATCACAATCTAACGCAGCTGCTGCGGAAGCAGGGGCATGGGGATCTGCTATATCAGGTGTAACAGGTATGGCTTCAGCTGGTTTAAATTATAAAGCTGCAACCGGATAAATAAAAAAATAATTACTATGAGCGCATACGACAATCCTAAATTAATAAACGATAAATCAGCTTTAGCTTGGGCAGCAGCTGCACAACAAGTCAGTCAAGCTGTAGTCACAGGTTATCAGAATTATGTAGATTTTAAAATTAAAAACGCTGAAACAGCTAAGAAAAAACAAGAAGTATTTGATTTAGCTTGGAACGAAGCTTCATTAAAAGCTTACGAAAATGCTGACAAGACTTACGAAGATCTTGAAGACGCTGGTTTAGAAAACTCTTTAATAGACAAAGGTAAAGAAACACAAGTTAGACTAATGGAAGGTGTTGGTAAACCTGGTGACGATGATTATGTAATGGGTTCTATAGAAGCTCAAACTATTTTAAAAACTAGAGGAGGTTTAGATAAACAAGAAAGAAAAGATCTAAATGATAAAGTTTCTGCTGCAAATAAAAACTTAAGAGATTTACAAAACGATGCTGGTATAATACTATCAGACGTACAAGATGTAGAATTATATAAAGATGGACCAGGTCCAGGTCGTGAATCAAACTGGGAAGGTGGTAATTTTCAAGAACAACTAGGTACTCAATTAGCAGCTTTTAGTTTATCGAACATTTCAGCTGAAGGAATGACTGTTGATAGCAAAGATTACAGGAGATTAAGTAACGGTGATAGAGTAGTAGAAGTTGTAACCACAGTTGCAAAAGGTTCTAAAATATTAAAAAGTGGTTTAGGAGAAGGTGGTTGGTTAACAGAGGCTAAAAACAAAGACGCTAATAATGCATATAAAATAAATGATGATGGTAGTGTTACTTTTACGTGGAAGAAAAACATGAAAAACTGGGACGGTCAGTTATTAAAAGCGACTGAAGCAGCCACTGATGGAAATCAAACTTTAGTAGATGCTAATATACTAGATAAATCAAAAGGTGAAGTAACAGCTAGTTTTAAAACGGCTTGGACGCCTGTTGGAGATACCATACGTACAGATGCTGGTAAAGTTAGAACTTTAGTCGCGTCTGAATTTATAGATATGAAAGGTATAAATAAAAGTTTAGAAAAACAATTAGACGGAAGATTAGCTAGTTTATATGCTTTACCACCTAGAGATAAGAAAGCTTATATGGAACAACGCTTAGAAATGGGTGATATTAATATTAACGAGTTTGTCCAACTAACAGAAGAACAGCAAAAATCGTGGTTAAGGTTAGCTGAAATAAATAAAATACGAGAAGACGCCGGATTAACTAGCTCTATGAATATTGACCAGTTAATGGCAAGTACAAATCCAGATACTAATAAAAAGTATACTCGTGAAGAAGCTGAAGATGAAGTGGGTGAAACACCTGGCTTTGGTTTTGTTAGAAAAGAATTAACAGACGATGATATAAAACAGCTACAAGAAAGAGGTCTTACTAATTACAAAGCTGGTGAATATGGTTACTTCAAAGAATCAGCTCCATCTGTATCTTATGCTCCACAAGGTTCTAAAGGTTTGACGGCGAATCAACAAACAGCCTTGTCTAATAAAAACGCTCAAGTAAATAGATTTGAAAATACAAACTTTAGAGGTGATATATTTAGTGCAGCTATGTCTGGTAGATTATCTAAACCACAAGCTGGTGATAGAAAAATAATGTCTTCTGGAGATAATTGGAAACCAATGATATGGGTGAAGTCTAGTTCAGAAGGTGTAACAGGCGCTGGTGCCTGGGTAACTTCAAAACACAATGGAAAATCCTCATTTACTAACGATGAAAGAGTGCAGTTAACAGATTACATTGACTTATAATAAAAATAAATAAATATGTATGTAAACCCAGAAACGGGACAACGATACACATATGACGAGCTAGTGGGTCTAGCTGGTGGTGTAGAACTTGTTGATCAATATATAAGCCAAAATGGCCTAGCTGAACTAGGTGATGTTGAGGAGATTGAAACTGAAAAAATAGATTTTCAACAAGTCACTGTACCAAATGCGGGTGCAAGTGTAGTGACGGATATAGATCCAGCACCCGAGAGTACGGAATTAGATTTGGAAAATATTTCTTTGGCCTCAGCCACAGATGTATTTGATGAAGACCCTTTTAAAGAATTAAAACAAGCTAAGGCTAATCTAGCTCATTTTAATAACGAACTATTTGATCCCAATAATGGTAGAGCAGGTTTAGGTGCTAGAAAAAAATTAGAAAAACTAGTTAAAGACGCTCAGACTAAAATAGAGCAAGGAGATATAAACTTAGAAATACCTGAGACTATAATAAGAAAAGGTAACGAAGAAGTTATACTTGCTTTACAAGGTGAATTTTCAGGTATTGTTTTTGATGATAACTCTTATTTTTTAGATGACAAAATTACAGCTAATCTAGGTGGTGATAAAGTTACATTAGACTTAAATCCACTTACTGAAAAAGGTGAAAAAGAATTCTTTGAGAATTATAAGAAAATACAAGAATACGAAAAAACAATTAAAGCCAAAAACGCTTTTGAACAAGGTGCGTTTTCTAATATAATGAACGCTTTTGATAGCGGAGCTTTAAACGTTGAAGACGTTAATGATAATTTAAAAGATACCCCTTATACATTTGAACCTGTAGAACAGGAAGGTCTTGTGATAGGTTATGAATTAAAACAAAACGGACAAGTAGTAGCTAGTGATATATTTAATCAAGAAATAGAAAGTCCAGTAAGAACAGGTAATACGGATAGTATAGAAAACTATATAGCTGAAAACTTCACTAAAGAAGATTTATCTAAGTCTATGGCCAACATGTACCCTTTGTTATCTACTCATTTAAAAACTTTAGATCTTGAAGAGACAAAACGTATTGATGCTGTAAATAGTAAGCCAGACGAAGAACTTTTTGATTATGATGTTTTATCTGGACAGTTTTCTAAACTTGCGGATATATTAAAAAATAAAGAGTATTTTACAGAGGCAGAACAAAAAGCCATAGATTATATGCTTAAGTTTTCTGCTAATCCCGAGGGAAGAGGTGAATATGTAGACTCTGGAAGTATGTTAACAGAAGACGAGTTGGTAATGCTTACACCTGAAGAACAATTAAATTATGTACGTAATCTAGATTTTTTAGATACTATGCAGTTTGCTGACGAAGGGGTTAGAATTGATAGTGCTGCTTTAAAAGAAAAACTTTTAAATAACAACTTGTGGTCTAACGCTATAGACTACTCTGTTAAAACACAAAGAGAAGGGGCAATTGCTAAAGCGAAACAAACAGCTGCTGAATCTGTTATGTATGATTATGACAGAAGAGAAAGAGAGTTGGTTAGAATAGGCTTGCTTGTGCAAAATGCTGGATATGACGTTATAAGAGATGAGATTAAAAGCGAAGCAAAAATAATTCAAAACTATAATGATACTACAAGTTCTATTATAGAAGGTGAAATACAATTAATAGCCAACAGCTTAAAAGATATACCAGCTAAAATAGGTTACACCAAGACAGACGGTATTGTAGACAATACTTTATTTTTTAATTTAGAGGCTACAGAAGAATTAACAGAAGGGCAACAGCAGTTATACGACGAGGCTAACGCACGTTTAATAACCCTACAAAACACATTAGGAAGATTAGAATCTGATTACAAAAAAACAGTAGGAAACTACGTTAATCACGTTGCTGAAGCTGCTCAATTTAGAGAAGGCACTAACGTTGTTGTTGGTAAAGACGAAGAAGGTAAAGACGTAAAAAGAAATATACTAGACGAATTTGGTAATGTTTTTAAAGAATATGAAATAGGTAGTTTAGTTGCTAAAGACTTTACAGACGCTAGTTATAATATAGCCTTAGCTTTACCTACTTTATTTAATTCTGAATGGGCTATTAATGAGCAAAAAGCTTTACAAAGAAAAGAAGAATACTATAAATCATCAGCAGCATATGATGATGCGTTTGGTGAAGGTGAATTTGGTTTATATTCTGTAAGAACTTTATTTCAACAAGCGCCAAATATAATATTAGCTATTGGTACTGGATCTGCAGGTAATGCCTTAAAGCTTAGTGATGGTTTAGTTAAAACATCTATAGCGTCTACGTTTGGTGTGACTTCTGGTACGGACATGTATAGGAATCTTAGCATTCAAGCTGATCTTTTAGACATGGCAAACAAACAAGTTGAAACTCTTAATAATTTATGGGAGGCTGGTAGAATAGATCAATTTGATTATTCTCAAGGATTACTTGATGCAGAGAAAACTATAGCAATGGGTGAAATGACACCGTTTCAAATAGGCGCTGCTTCAGTTGCTACGGGTATAATAGAGGGTGGAGTTACTTATTATATAGGTTCTGCTAATAACACCTTTAAGTTTTTAAAAGATGTTAAAGGACAAGGTCAAATTAATATATATAATCTATTTAACAAACCAAGTTTAAACGCTTGGGGAAGTTTTGCAATAGAAGGTGGTAAAAGAATTGGTGGTGAACTAGTAGAAGAAAATCTTATATACGGTGGAACACAAGGTATATCTGAATCTTTAATATTACAAAGAGACGCTGATTGGTCTCAGTTTGACGACACTACTTTAGCTACTCTTATAACAGCTGGATTTGCAAACACGTCTGGAATAGCTACATCAGCTATAACTGAAATGTCGGCTACTAAAAAGTTTAGAGAAACAGTAAACAAAGCTACGTCTGAGATACAAGAAATGGTTAACCTAATGAATGGTCCAGGTGTTAGTCAAAATCAAAGAAAAACATTTACCGCAGCTATAAAACAAAAGCTTATAGATATAGGAGCTGAGCAAACTGCTTTAGGCGTAGATGTAATTGCTTTAGGTTCTGAAAATGTAGTTGACTTAGTAGGTTTAAATGTATTAAAAAATAATTTACTTAGTGAAGCTGGCGTTACTCCTGATATGGATTCTAGCCAAGCTCAAAATCAAATTGATAACTACAAAAAAGAAAAACTAACTACTACTGAAGCAGATAGGTTTGATCAAAACTTAAACAGTTTAGATACAAATATAAACTCTATAAAAGAAGGTAATAAAAACTATGACAATGTAGAAACGTTATTAGGTGATGCAGGTAAAAAAGCTAAATTAAACTTAGATGAAAAGACCCCTAACTGGAACGGTAAACTAGACAAGAGACAAGAGTTAGCACAAGTTGTAGAAGAAATACATAGAATGGAGACTGAGTCTTATGTTAATAAGGCTAAAGAAGATACTGAAATACAGAAAGAGTGGGAGCAGTTAAAAGAAAATGCAGCTTCTAAATATGAAGGTGATAAAAGAAAAAAAGAATATAAAGAAAGAATAAACGCTTTACAGGATGCTTTCTATGCTCAAAGCGGTAGATCTTTATTTGACCAAGACACTAGAGTAGTAACTGTATCTAGTGATATAGACTTTAAGGCAGATCAATTAATGGCTCGTGAAAACATAGGCGCTTTAAAAATAATTGAAATACCTAAAATAGAAGATCAGATAAGTTACTTATATACACTAGCTGAGAACGGTAAGATAAACCCTAAAGACATAAGTCTTTTCACGGACAAGTTAAAACAAGGTGGGAATGGTTTTATTGTAGACAACGAATATATTACAATAAATAAAGAGGCGGCAGATCAAGCTATGGAAAATGGAGACATTAGAGCTGGCGTTGTTGTGTACCATGAGATCAGTCACGCTATCGATGAATCTTACTTTGACACTAAAGAAGAGTTTAATAAGTACACAGACAACCTCTACAAAGCCACATCAACTAGTGAAAGCCCTATATTAAGATCTTTAAATACAAAAGTTGAAAATGCTTTGTTAAGTAATGAAGAATATTCAAATGATGCTAGAAATGATAAAGGCGAATTATTACCTTTTAACGAAAGAGGTGATACGTTTAAAATAGAGTATGCTGCAGAAATGCAATCACTTAGTTATGCTTTAGAAAAAGAATTAAACTTAGAAGATACTTATGGTACTCAAAATATACTAAGTAAGCTAGCTAATAGAGCTGGCTTTGGATTGAAGGTGAATACACCTGAGAAAGCTTTAAGTTATTTAATAGGAAACAATGCAGCTTTTAGAAGAGGTGAATTTACCTCTCAAGTTAGAGCAAAGGTAGGTAAAGAAGGTATTAAACCTAGACAAGGAGTTAATGACTCTAAGCAAATAGCTGATAGAATAAACATTAAATTTAAAGGCAAAGAAAACTTTAAATCTATTCTACCTGAAGACGTAGATGCTATGGTTAATAAAGTTGCTAATAGAGCTTGGACTAGATTTGGTAGCTTAGTACCGTTTAACATAAGAGAAGTACACTACAGTAGAAGAACATACTTAGATCACGCGAAAAGTAAACTTCGTGAGATAGCATTAAAATGGGATCCAGATTTAGCAACCTTCAATAGTTACATGGCTAATACTGGTATGCAAAGAGCTAATGCATTTGCCACGGAGCTAGGTGTTCCAAAAGGAAAAGCCAATGTTAGAATAGGTGAAGATAATGCGGCTGAAAATGTTCAGTCAACAGACAATACAGAAACCTTAAACAGAAGAGCCGAAGTAGAAGCTAAAGAAGTAAAACCTACTTTAAAAGAAAAAGTAAAGTTTTCAAACCAAGCAGAAGTAGAAAGTAAACTAGAACAAAAACTAGGTAAAGAAATTAGATATAGATTACCTAAATATAACGCCGACACTACCACAAAACAAAAAACTGATTTTGTAAATGAGTTAGGAAAAGGAATGCAAGGATCTTTTAAAATTGTTATAGATGCAATGGGTGCTAGAAATAAAACCATAAATCTATACGAGCAATTTTTAAATGAAAACTACACTACACTGCTAGGGCCAAACGGTCTTACAACTACATATCTAGCAAAAGCTTTTCCTTTGGCTGTAGAGAAGTATGTTAACGGCATGGGTTGGGTTAAGTATGATAAATGGAAAGGTAGAACAAAAGGCAGTAAAGACGGGCAAATAGATTTTTACAGGTCTACTGAACTAGGTCCTATGGCTGGTAGCACCGCTGGTAATCAAAAAATACGAAGAGTAAAAGATATTAAAAACGCTATACCTTTAGCGAAATTTAAATCTAAATATATTAAACTTGATAATGGTAAGTTAAAAATACCTCAAATGCCTACAGAAGCTTTAGCTAAACAAATAGCTCAAGAGATAGGATTAGACATGTTTAATGAGCAGATACAAGATGTTAATAGTGAAATAAGAAGAGACTTTATAGAACGTCAAGAGTTTTTTGGAGCTGACATACTAGACAATTACGTAGAGCAATTAATGTATGATGTTTCTAGACCAAGTGTTAAAGATCAATTAGCTTTATTTACTGACGGCGAAAGAACAGACTGGTTGGATAATAGAACTAGGTTTTATGATGAAGTTAAAAGATTAAACCTACAAGAGTTAACCTCTACGCAGATTAAAACAAAATTAAAAAATGCTCATAAAGCTGTTTATGGTAATAGGTTTACAAATGAACAACACATAGGTGTAGCAAATCAATTTGGTAACTTACTTGT
>Ga0233412_10000296_pt1 | contig 29605 bp, 23 predicted proteins | sample Na_anoxic_4_MG_FD_180667 | JGI IMG/M metagenome (GOLD analysis project Ga0233412, IMG submission 180667) | Seawater microbial communities from Saanich Inlet, British Columbia, Canada - Na_anoxic_4_MG | ecosystem: Environmental > Aquatic > Marine > Inlet | place: Canada: British Columbia... | reverse complement strand
AATGCAGAGGGACGTGAGGTCATTTCCCGAATCCGCGCGGAAATCGTTGGTATGGATTTGATTGAAAATTATTGTAAAACAAATAGTTTGCCTAAATTACTAGATATGCCTTCAAACATTAGTGCACGTGGCGATAAAATCAAATTCACACGAAAAGAATTTCCGTTTATAGGAAAAAGGGAAGACGGTAAATCATTGAGACCCGTTGATTTTCCCGATTTCAATTTCCGCGTATCTTATCAATATGAAACCGATATTTCTCCCAGAGAGGGTATTGCAAGACGTATTTTGGCAACGTGGAATGATTCAAAAAAGACTTTCCGTTATATTAATCGTGTGCGGTTTTCTCATCCGGATTATCCCGTGTTTTTAGACGTTAGTATTGTGAAAAATTCTGCTAAAACCAATAAATACATTCCAATTCCACAATATACGGTGCAAGATGCGAAATTGTTTCAAAGTCACGAAGAATATGAAATCGAATTGGAAGTAGACAATTCTCGTGTTGGTCCGGGTTCTGCATTTGAAACCAATGCGGATTTGCTAAAGGGAATGCGAAAGGCAATACGGTTGGTTTTGAGTGGTATTCAAGAAAGTAATTATCCCATTTCGTTTAGTGAGCGAGATCGAATGTTAATGGATTACATGCATTTGGTCCATGGAGAAGAACATATGCAAAATCTCCTAAATGAACATGGTTCATTGAAAAAGCGAATTATGCCTAAAGATTTCATTGGACCTTCTTCGAGTACTTTGCAATTGGAAAATATACAGGAAATCGATGAAACAAAAGAACCCGAGACCAATGTGCCAAATATTCGAACTGATTATAATGTGACAGATAAAGCAGATGGCGAACGTCGTTTGTTATATATTTCTCCAAACGGTCGCATTTACATGATAAATACAAACATGCAAGTGATGTTTAGTGGTGCATTTACTCGAAACAAAGATCATTACAATACGTTGATTGATGGAGAATACATTAAATACAATAAAGTGGGTATACAAATAAACATGTATGCTGCATTTGATTTGTATTATATTCATGGAAAGAGCGTTCGCGAATACAAGTTTCTACCACGTGATGCAAGTGACGAGGTGTCTAAATTCCGCAAACCGTTATTGAGTGCGTTGGTGCGTGATTTGAAACCGGAAAATATTATGAATGATCATGGTGGAAATAGTGATCCAACACAGAAAGGTGCAACAACTACAACTGTGCCTTGTAGTTTTCAAATAAAGGTAAAGGACTTTTACCGATCGGAAGATGGTTCAATCTTTAATGGTTGTAAAACGATTTTGCAAAAGGAAAAGGATAATTTGTTTGAATATACGATTGATGGTTTGATTTTCACACCTTCATATGAAGGGGTAGGTGGAAATGGGTCACGAAAAACAGGGCCATTACATAAAAGTACATGGGAATTATCGTTCAAGTGGAAACCGCCTAAATACAATACGATTGATTTCTTGGTAAGTGTGAAAAAGGACAATACGGGAAAAGATGAAATCCACAATGTTTTCCAAGAGGGCATGGATTTGGCAAATGGCGAAAACATATTGCAATACAAGACACTGCTATTGCATTGCGGTTTTAATGAGAAACAAGATGGTTATGTGAATCCTTGTTTAGACGTGATTAATGATCATTTGCCTAGTTATCAAGAAACAGATAGCAAAGACAATTATAAACCGGTGCCATTTCAACCGACGAATCCATATGTGCCCGATGCGTATTATTGCAATGTAGCATTGACAAACAACGGTGATGGGTCAATGGTGATGATGACGGAGGAAAATGAATATTTCAATGAAAATACGATTGTGGAATTTTCCTATGATCCCTCGAAACAAGGCTATTGGAAGTGGGTGCCTTTGCGTGTTCGTTATGATAAAACAAATGAATTGCGTTCGGGTATGTCGAAAAATTACGGAAATGCGTTTCGTGTGGCAAATTCGAATTGGCATTCAATTCATCATCCGGTTAGTGAAGAAATGATTTCATCGGGTATTAATATTCCGGAAGTAGAAACGACGCAAGACGATGTTTATTATAATCGTGTGCAATCGGGAACAAATACGCGTTCATTACGGGATTTCCATAATTTATATGTAAAACAGAAACTCATATTGGGTGTTTCAAATGCAAACGATAGTTTGATTGATTACGCGGTCGGAAAGGGCGGTGATTTCTCTAAATGGATATCGGCGAAGTTGAAATTTGTATTTGGAATTGATGTGTCGAGAGATAATATTGAAAACAATAAGGACGGTGCGTGTGCACGTTATTTGAACAATCGTAAGAAACACAAATACATGCCGGGTGCTTTATTTGTAACGGGAAACAGTGGATTACCAATACGTTCAGGAAAAGCGTTTTCGACGGAAAAGGACAAACAAATTGCGAATGCGATTTTTGGACAAGGAGCGAAAGACCGAAATGAATTGGGTGAAGGTGTGTATAAGTATTATGGAATTGGCGAAGAAGGTTTCAAAATAAGTTCATGTCAATTTGCAATGCACTATTTCTTTGAAAACCAAACGTCGATGCATACTTTCTTTCAAAATGTAGCGGAATGCACGAAAGTGAATGGTTATTTCATTGGCACGTGTTACGACGGGCAATCGGTATTCGAATTATTGAAAAAGAAGAATAAAAATGAATCATTTGTCATATACAAAGACGATGCAAAAATGGCTGAAATCATTAAGCAATATGATCATAGTAGTTTCCCTGAAAACGAAATGTCCTTAGGTTATGCGATCGATGTATATCAAGAAAGTATTAACAAGGTTTTCCGGGAATATTTAGTAAACTTTCATTATCTCGTTCGTGTAATGGAAAACTACGGATTTGTATTGGCGACGCCGGAAGAAGCAAAATCATTTGATTTGCCAAATGGATCAGGATTATTTAGTGAATTATATGCTTCTATGAATGATGAACTTTCGAGGAATAGTCGCAAGAAAACAGCATACGGAACTGCACCGGATCTTTCGAGTGAGGAAAAACAGATTTCATTCTTGAATCGTTATTTCATATTCCGTAAAACGCATCATGTAAATGCGGAAAAGATTGGTAAGATTATGGCACAAAAAATCGAGGAAGAGGAGGAAGAAGAAGCGAAAAAAGAGGAGGTGCAAGAAGAAAAGCCAAAGAAGACGATCATCAGACGTATTAAGCGAAAAAACGTGGAAAAGATTGAAATTAAATAAGAATAGTAAGTAATATGGAAAACGATGCATTGGATTTAATAAGGCCTGAAAAATGGCATTATTTTAAGGATTTTGTGTGTTGGAACAGTTTACTAAATAAGAATTATTTGCCAAATGAAATAATGAAATACGTGTATTCTTATGTGTTAAACGATGTAAAAAACATGGCAAATAACGATATTATAAAATACAAGGTGTTGTTTCATACTTTATACAATAGTAAATATTTTTCGAATTCGAGTAAATATTATATGCCCGATTGGTTTTACATATTTGATATCGATTTGTTGTATAAGTCGGAAACACGTATGATCAAATATCGAAATATGATTGAAGTCTTGTTTGAGAAGAACGATGATATTTATAAATATACGTATACAACACGTCATCCAGATGGGATGGCGTTCATGAAGATTCGATCAATAAAATAAAAGCGGTAAAACAAAGACACCTTTTTCTTTTGTTAAATATATGACATTTAACAAAAGACCATTAACGCCGCATGAAAAACAAGAAATATGGCGACAGAAACAATTACATATTTTTTACGGAAGTGGACGACCGATTTATCAATTAAATATTCATAACCGGTATATGCGCAGGTATTATGATTCAAATATGTATTATAGTTTATTAACCTCAAAACCGTTATTAAATATCCAACATGAACATTTTAGCAGAACCTTTTACAAGACTTTTCAATAATCGTCTTGTTATGCAAATAAGAAGCGGATTTCGGAATTGGGTTTAAAAACACTACAATGATTTGAATCACATGAAAGATTGAATTTCAGTTTCAATAATTCGGTATATCCATTGTTATAATTGCAAAAGGTCAAATGGTTTTGCGGATTGTAAATAGCGCGAATATTGAAGGCCCTACGTGTGCTATATAATATATCTGGGTCACTGCAATGATATATGCTGGGATTCATTAGAAATATTTGTCCGATACCCGCGTCTAAATACTGTATAGAGGGGTTTAATTGAGACAGATTATCGAAATGGTATAGTGCATCAGAAAAAAGAAAGTTTTTTATACGGTTATCTTGGATTTCAATACCTGTTTTTTTAAATACCAATGAATTCGCTGGTTTTACGTAAGGCGTTTCCAATATATACATTTTCCCTTTTGGTTTCCATTTTTCGTCTTCGTCTAATAAAATCCATAATTGAAATCCGTGATGATTGCAAAACGTAGACCATCCAATATCGGTATGAAATCCGGGGAAATAATTCCCCTTTCGTGTTAACATGTCCACGAATATAAAGTCATCGTATTGTATTGTGTCATTATGTAAATGAATATGTGATTTCAGCTGATTGAAAATGATCTTCATTATTTCGTCATTCATTTCATTATTGCGCAATTTATCTATAATCTCCGGGTTTAGATATTGATTTAAAAGGGAATATTGATTTTTCGCATTGCGATCAATGTTAATACCGTGTAAAGGGTGTTCAATACGAACATTTCCATGAAAGAAATCTTCACGTACAATGTAAAAATTCTCAATAAAATATGCATTATTGACTCGCAATATAGGTGTAAGTATATGTTCTAAGATAAAATAATAAACCGGTTTATTGTAATAAATTCCGAGTGAAAACAAACTATAACATATAAGTGATACTGTATATAAGTATAAAAGTGACTGCATTATGATTAATATAGTATATAAATAAAACTTTATATACTATTTATTTTTTATCTTCCGGATTTTCCAATAATTGTTTGTATTTTTGTTTGTATACACTTTGGAGTTTGTCGTATTTCATATTGAATTTCCCATTTTGTTTGTCAAAGTAAATGCCTTCGACAACACTTCTATCTTGTTCCACCGTATTTTCCATCATCATTTTGGTTACCACATTCCCTATAAAGTTATATAAGAGGGAATATAGGCTTCGATCTTTGTTATACCAAAAATTACGATACGTTTTAACATACAATGTAGTGTGTGTGGAATTGTGAGGCGTTGCAAATGTAATAATTGTGCTTATTTTTTCGTCGAAAAGCACACGTGCTACTGTCAAATGAGGTATGACAAACTCATTTTCTATTTGGAGGGTTTTCGTGGAATACATTTTTTTGGCAATCGAGTCGTCTCCCGCCAAATAGTCGTATTTGGTTTTATAATGATTCGGATAATCACCTACTTCATAAGGAGGGACTTCACTCACCGGACTCGGATGATTTTTATTGCCAAAAGTGTGCACATAAGCAATGTGCATAACGTCTAATGAGTTTTCGCTGACTACACGCCCATATGCGCGAAAAACTTTGTGAAAAAGGGCACTCGAAAAAGATTCATCGTGACTTTCCGGTTCTTCATATATAAATTGTGTTTGAAGGGGAAAGCGAAGCAAATCGAGAGGCGTCATTTTCGTGTTTAAATAAACCCAGCCATTTTTTTCCATAATTGCGTAACTCTGTTGGTTTTTGCAGGGAGTATTTGTGAAATTAAGTCCGGGAACATGGACCAGTTTGCCTTTACAATCAAATTCGTATGCGTGATAGGGACAAATCACTTTATTGTGAATTAATTTCCCACCGGACAAAGATGCACCGCGATGTGAACAATCGTCATCCATGGCAAAATATTGTCCCTGGTTTTTCCAAAAAACGTAATCATGGTCCCAGATTTTCGTTTTGTAGAGTTTATTGGAACCGACGTTTTCTATTTCGCCAACCACATACCAATGACTCGCATAATAATCGAGTTCTTCTTTCATAGAATCCGATACCATGTTTAAAGGAAGACTCTTGAATTTATTTGAATAAATATACTTTGATGGAAATATGAATCCATAACATATGCAAAATAACGATAAAAAATAGAATACCATTTGATTATTATAATATGATTTGTTTATTTATTTTAAAGCATAACTATATTAAATAGTAGGTTACACACTAATGTAGAATGTTATATTTTTTATTGCCATGTATACAATATCCATTATATAATCGATTTAATATTATTTATAACGAAGAAGAGAATCCTTTACACATTGCTATTTCGAATTCATTGAATTATTATTTGAATGACATTAAAGAAGAAATACACAAACACGAAAATGAATGGGACATTTATAAAAAACTGACGAATCCGTTTGAATTTATTCACACAAGTGTGCCGGATAAAAAGAAAAGTGTATGCAAATACAAACCATTATCACGTTCGTATTTTAAAATGATCGAAATAGTAAATTATTTCCGTTTGTTGGAAAAATATGGTGAAGAATCTTTGAATAGTTTTCATTTAGCGGAGGGTCCGGGTGGATTTATTGAGGCATTATGTCATTTGCGTCGTAACAAAAACGATAAATACATTGGTATGACGATGTTAAATGACGAAAAAGATCCCAATATACCCGGATGGAAAAAGAGTCAGCAGTTTTTAAGCGAAAATGAAAATGTGTTAATCGAAAATGGAAAAGACAAAACGGGTAATATTATGAGCCTAGAAAATTTCGATTATGTATACGAGAATTACAAGGGAAAAATGGATATATGCACGGGTGATGGTGGGTTCGATTTTTCCGTTGATTTCAAACACCAGGAGCAAAACATATCAAGTCTTTTGTTTGGGCAAATAGCATATGCATTGGTTATGCAAAAATATCACGGGTCGTTTATATTAAAAATATTCGACTGTTTTTCATATCACACGATTGATTTGCTCGCGTTGTTGTCATGTTGTTATGAAAAGGTATATATAACCAAGCCTCAAACGAGTCGCTATGCAAATTCAGAGCGTTATATAGTATGTAAGAATTTTTCGGTGAAGCACAATGAACAGTTATACAATGTTTTGAGGAAACAAATGGAAATTATTTTGCAAAACGGTGAAAAACAAATTGTTCGGTATTTAGATTATAATTATTCGTCGTATTTTATTAATAAAATGGAAGAATGCAATGCGATTTTTGGTCAACAACAAATCGAAAATATATATACTACTTTAAACATGATTATTGAAAAGACGCAAAACAATGATGAATTGATTCAATACAACGTTCAGAAATGTGTAATGTGGTGTAGTAAATACAATGTGTTGTATAATCAAATGTTTGTATAAATAGAATTAAAAAATATAAGATAAATATATAGGCTTATGTCGAGGGATCCGGATTATTTATTATTAGAAAGTCAATGTAATGAAGAAATTTTGAGGAATAATACATTCGACAAGGAAATAGAATGTAGGCCTTTACAAAAATTAAATGATGTTCGCAATAGCGTTCCTGAAAACATATTACATGAATTGAATATTTTGCAAGTTATAAGTGAGAAAGATGATAATCCAGATGAGTATATAATAGATACCTTTAAAAAATCACCATTACAACTAAAAGGTGAAGGTGCGTACAACTATGTATTTGGTATTCACAATAATCCTTTATCAGATTTATTTGTATTACGTTTAACAAAACCACGGTATAATAAAATTACATTGAGACTTAAAAATGAAATACTTGGTCTTAGATACCAGGCTTTATTTGGAAAAAGCGTCGAAGATGGTGGTTATGGATGTCCGAATATAGGAAAGGTATATGATTTTGGGAGTTATATTAATAATAATAATAATAATAATTCAATTATAAAAGTACAAAAACCAACTGAAATAAATGATGTTTCTAATGCTGGAGTTTATGGAATTATTGAAAATATAAAAGGAGGAGATTTATTTGATCGTTTAACTGAATATCCATATAGCATAAATGAAATTAAGACATTAATAAAGAATTTATTAACAACCCTAGTTTGTTTACATGAAAATGGAATTGTCCATTTAGATATAAAACCAGAAAATATTATGCTTGTTCATACAAAAGAATCAACTGTAGAAACAAGGAATACAGATATTAAATTAATCGATTTTGGGTTATGTGGAAAAATCAATCAAGAATTTAATCATATTAAAGGAACTCCGAAATATACTTCACGATATTTTTTATATGATATCATTGATACAGACGAGCATAAGTTAAATTATACAGATGATATATGGTCAGTTGGGGTATTATTAATGGATTTATTATATGGCATAATAGATTTGAATAGTAATAATAATAAAGATAAAGAACTCGTAAATATTGAATTATTTCATAATAGTAAGTTTAGTATACATCCAGTATTAGAATTTTACTGCAATATAAATAAAAAATACGGAAATATGCCATTATTAGAAGATTTTTTTGAAAAAATATTTGGGATAAATAAATATGGAATGCCACGTAATGGATTATCTAAACCTCATGTGTACACTGCAAAAGAATTATTAACACATCCATGGTTGAATGAAGAATATGGTTTAAAAAGAGGTGGAAAAAAAGTGAAACGTAATAAATATAAAAAGAAAAGTTCAAATAAAAAATCGAAACAAAGAAAAAAGAAATCGAAAACGAGTATAAGGAAAACTAAAAAAAAATGAAATCATTAGAAGAACGCATTTTGATGTTACCGATTGAATTGCAATATTATATAGATGAATACAATTTTGAACATCGTAATAAAATGAAGCATGTATTTCATGAATTAGAACAATACACTAAAGAAGAGAATTGCGACTTAAGTTTCTGTAATAATTCGAACCCTTCTTACAAAATGTATTGTGTTGAAATGTATTATAGCTATTATCGTTATTGTAGTTGTGATTGTATGGTTAATGGAATAGACGAAATGGACACATTATACGATTATAATCAAATGTTTGTATAAATAGAATTAAAAATCAGAATTCTATTTATCCGAGAGCTTGGTAAGCGTTATTTGTTAAATGAAAGGGGGTCGGACCATCGCATTTTTGAAATCCGGGTTTTGTTTTGGAAAATTTAGGTACACAAGGCATTTTAACGCCGATTTTGTCTTTAATGGTATATGCATCCGCGCTATTTCCATATGCAAGTGCGTTACCGACTTGTGTTCCATAAGCATCACTAAATAATTTGCCACTGCTCGTAATGGAATTATAATTCAAGCGTAATGTGCGTGCACTAGAAGAAACGCCACCTTGTTTTGCAAACTTGTAATTACTAGGTTTGTAGGAAACAGCAATATAGTTATTGGAAGGATCCGGACAATAGTTCACGCCCTCTTGGTTAACGGTATATTTATTGTTTTGAGATCCAGGTGCACCGGGTTTGACAGAAGCATTACCCGATCGCAAATAATTGAATTGATTTTGTTCGAACGTTCTTCCACGACTCGATAAATATTGCTGAGACGTTGTGCAATAAGGTGTTGGAATCGAATCATAATTGACCTTTTTGCGAATCATACCGGCACTTCGAACCAATTTTCGAGCATTTGTAGCGGGGTCTAAGCACACTCCGTTTGTGGTAAAACTCGAGCACTCACCTGGGATTTCCGTAGTATTATTTGTCAAATTGATATCTAAAGTATTTTGGATGGCATTGCATTCGCAAGGATCACTTTTAGGAACGACTAAATAGCCATTTGGTCTATCAAACAGATCAATGCTAGATGAAGTGCGAGGGTTAGCTGGAACAGAAGATTGACTGGTGATTTCGCGACGATATACCTTTAAAGGGGCTGCTTGAAACAATAATCGTCCTTCCATATTCATTGTATTGTTGTTTTTAGAAATAGAAGATGTAATTTGATTAAATGTTTTTCCTTTCCATGCTATATAGGGGACGGTATTGTAATTCTTTTTTTGAGGTTGAAACATTATATACTATAACAATATTATTTTCTAATCATAATTAAATGATATATATTAAACTGTTACTCATAATTATTTGTGGGTTGTTGCTTTCTTTTTATTTCTTGGAAAACAAACAAGAAGGATTAATAGATACGAGTGATGATAATGAAATTATGGATTTTACATATAATTCAGACACCGGAATGATAGACGGACAAGCTAAAAAAGAAGGAAAAGTAGAAATTTATTACCAAAACGGTGAATTAGCGAAAAGTGTTCTATTAACACCTGACAGTAAAAGGTTTTCGTTTCATGAAGGCACATTGAAACCACCTATTTCAAAAACAGGTTCGTATCATTTACATGCAATCGCTATGAGTGAAGATGGTCGTAAACTATTAAATACAAAAAAACAGTTAATTCTGTATGCAAAGTAAACAAATTAATAGATAAAATAGTATAAATGATAATGTACTAATAATAACAGTATGAATTTATTATTAGAACCATCTTATTTTTATAAAAATAATGAATATGATTTGTTCGGAAATATACATTTCTTAGATACAAAGCCAAATAATATTATGGAAGGAAAATTCACAAAACTCATATTTTCAAATGAAGAATTTACGTTAAACGGATTATATATGGTAATTGATTTATTTAATGCACAAGAGAAGCAATGTGAAAATAGAAATAAATTCACATTGAAATTTCAGTCGAATCATTTAAATAATATTTCGCTTATACACAGTATTCTTCAAATGGAGCAAAAAATATTGGATATTTATTATAATTATAAGAAGCCAAAGAAATATGCTAAACTGGCTTTGCATCAGCAATTAACAAATGGTTTTTTGCATGCGTATTACGAGAAAAATAATTTCAAAAACAAATACATGTTAAAAATATCGGGTGTATGGGAAACATCCCAATGTTACGGTATTACGTATAAATTCTCTAAACTATGATTTACTTGAATAAGTCAATTACATCATATTTAAATTCATTGTGGCATTTTGACGACTTTTTATATATGGAAAAGGCGTAGCGCCTTTACGAAGGTCGTGTGTTTTACGTAGTTGCATGTTTTCTTCGTTATCCGTGTGAAAACGATGAATATGCACCATATTGTCTTCAATTTCATAATGTAAATCGCGAATAGAAGACCACCCTTCTTTTGTGTGATTTGCATAACGGTCAAATTCGGATTTGTTTATTTCACGAAAGGTCCCATTACTGAGATGAATAATATTTCCATCGTTCATTGGATAAAACACATTTCGGTCAATAGTTAATCGCATGAGTTTTGCTCGGTTGTATATCATGTTATCTTCGTAGCCCCATGACCAGAAATTCGGAAATCCGTGGATTCGCTCATAATCATTTGCTTTTATAGTGAATATGCCTCCTAATGTCTGTGTCACACCGTAAAAGTGTTTAACAACACCATGGGTCGTGTCATAATCCAAGAAGTTCTTGACGTATGGCAATGTGTCTAAATCATTAAACACCAACGTAATATTTTTGTAATCTTCTGGATAAAGGTCTTTTACTACTAAAAAGCCGATGTTTTTCATCGCACCGCGATTGAAGGACCGGCTGTCTTTTTGGTGAATAAAAAAGACTTGGTAATCGTTTTCATCGTAGTCTTCTAATATATACTTCATGTGTCTTTTGAAGAAATCGAGTTGTAGTGGTCGATCACGATATGGAATAATAAATACTAACTTTGGAGGAGAACGTTTGGCAGAATCAACTATTTCACTCATTTTATTATTTTTTTACTAAAAACAATAAAATTTTACGCATTGTATTTTTGTATTATTTTAGCAGGAACCATTTTGTCCTTGATGGCGTCGATTTTCTTAAAACATTTATTTATTGTGACTTCGCTAACGTTTGTAACGTTGCGCACATCGCTTTTACTAATATTTTGGTTGCAAATGGTAGAAACGAAATAAATAATACCGGCTGCAATCGACTGGGGTGTATTGTCACTAATATAATTTCCCTTTTCGATTTTCATAGCAACGAAGTTTGCTAATTTAGTGAGTTCGGTATTAATATGCAATTGGCTACAATAACGATCTATAAATGAAGCGGGGTTACTGGTGCAAAGCATATCACTTTGCGAAGACAATGTCCCGTCATTGTTTCGATCGATGTTGCATAAAATATTGACCGCTAACGAGCATCCGTTTGTTGCGCTGGTTTTGTCGAGTTTGAAAATATCGGCGATTTCATGTGATGTTCGAGGACAATTATTTAGCCGACATGACAAATAAATGGATGCCGCTTTTATTCCATCGCGATTAATTCCCCTAAACATCTTTTGTTCGGAAATGTCTTTGTGAATTGCCATGGCATCGTCGATAAATATTTTAGGAATACCTGCGTTTTTAGCCATTATTGTAATAAACTGGAATTCGTCATATAGTGATTTTTCTCGATGAGGCATTGCTTGCCATTCCGTCCATTTACGCAATCGTTTCATTTCAAAAGAAGCGTTTGGTGCACACAATATTTTGCACCCATAAGAAGATTCTTTTAACAAGGGATTAATCGGATTCCCGCATCGAGTCGGGTCATTTGCATTTTTATCGTCGCTTCCATAAAACCTCCATTCGGGTGAATAATCAAGTGTTTTCGTATACATTCGCCCACATGAAGAGTTTGTGCATGTTGGGAATCCGTCTTCCGCAATGAGCAATGGACTCTCACAGTCTAAACAAAAGGTAAAGGACCCCGTTTCTTCATTGACTTTAGCGCTTTCTTTTTCCGCATCGTAAACAATATGTATATTGTTTGAAGGATCGGATTGCGGTTCATTTGGTTCCGAAGCGATTTGTTCATCGAAAATCGTCCATAGTCGCTCTTTCTCTTTTTTAGACAAAAGTGTCTTCTTTTTCTTTGTCTTTGCGCGAGTTTCTAATTTAGATGTATACATGTTTGAAGGAGAAGATTACTAAAGTATAGTATAATCAATTTTATATTGTTTTCATAATTGTGTTTTGAGTAGATACATGATTTTCTCTTTATAATATAACCTTTAAACAAATATGTCTACTACAAGTGAAGAAACAGAGACGCCGACAACTGAACAAGTAAATGAACTAACTCCGTATTATCAACAAAAAATTGTAGATAATGTTTCTAAAGAATTGGTTGATAAAATATGTAATACGTTGGTTACGGATAGTAATAATACATTGACCGATGCTTTGATTGTGCAAACACAACAATCGATTGCAAATATGTTTGAAAAACCAGAAAATAAAGATCGATTTTTGGATGTTATTTTAGGTGGAATGAAGAAATCGATGCAATTTATTAAAGGGAGTTCTGTATTGCTGTATTCTATTTTGAGTGATCCAAATGGATATGCGCAATATAAGGAGTTGATTACAAAGGTCTTGGAAAAGGCACAAACACATTCGTCTGAAGTGGATAATTACATTGATTTTTTTACGAATGAAGCGATTCGTATTGTTCGAAGAAAACCAATGGACTTGTTTTTGAAGGAAACCCCACAAGCAGGAGGTAGTTCGAATACTTTGAAAAAAAGGGGGAGAACTTGGAATAAAACACAAAGACGACAACATGGAGGTTTCAAGAATCCATTAAAGAATTTTCGTAATCCATTTGGTAAAACGGACGAGGATAAATTGAAAGAACAACAACAAGAAAAAGATAGACAAATGCAGTTGAATAAACTTAATGAAGCTGAATACGATTCACAGGATAGACAATCTTATTTGGATAACGGAATAGAAGAAGAAGATGACCCAAGTGCCACTTTACTCGATGATGACCACCCAATAATAAGCCATTTCATTGATATTAATAAAAAGATTACTGACATTGATAATGAATTGAAAAACGTAGATGAAGGTGGTGAGCGATGGAAAGAATTGACACAAAAAAAAGATAATCTTATTGACATGAGAAATACATATGAGAATACGATATCGAATGATAAACAAGATGAAAATACTATGAACGATTATAAACAAAATAATGAAGACTTGTCTTTTGTAAGAGATTCTATTTCAAACATAAATAACTATATTAAAACTAAAAAAGGAAATCTAGAAACGACAAAAGGAAAAATAGAAGCTGCAAAAGGAGATCTAGAAACGGCAAAAGGAAAGAAGGATGAATTAACAAGACAATTTAATCAGGACAAAAAAACATATGCAGGTGATCCACAAAAAATAAAAGAATTAGAAAAAACCTATCAGAATGAGATACAGGAACAGGATGCTAATATAGATAAGCATAATAAAGAAATAGAAACTCATAACAATACAATAAACACATTAAATAATCATGTAAATGTCTTGGAAAACCATGTAAAAGATAGGGAAAAATTAAAACAATTTGAACAGAATTATCAAGATGATATACAAAATGAAAAAGCAAAAATAAATACGTATTCTTTAAAACCGAAAGAACTGCTTAGTAATATACATACAGGTCTAAAAAAAGGAGCTCAGATGCTGACAGGTGTTCGTTATAAAGATGCTTTTGATAAAGCAAAAGAAGATGATCTCAAACAAGAACGAGAAAATACATTAAACGAATTTGAAAATAAGAAAAAGGAATTACAAGAGATTCATGGCGCGAACACTCCAGAATATAAGACTCACTTGGCATTAGAAAATGCAAAAAAAGAACAAAAAATAAATAATATTAAAAAACAACGATCTTTGCTGGATGGAAACATGAAAGCACATAATAAATATGATGCAATCGAAAAACAACACGAAGCACATGTAAATGTCCTTCAGAAACACGGTGAATTAAAACAATTAACGAGTGTTCCTTTAGAAGATGGTGAAACACAAGAACAACGTAATGCTAAAATAACAGCTAAGGAAAATGAATTACAAGATACATTAAAACAACATGCGCAAGTAAAGGCCAATGCAGATAAATTAAAAATCACCGGTAAAATGAGAAGCACATTGAAAAAAACAGTTGGGAAATATGGTCCATTTGCAAGTAAAACAATGAAAAGAGGTTTGTCAACTGTGCTTAAAGGAATCGGAAAAACACTAACACCAACAGAAACGCCTCAAAAGAAACTGGGACCTGGAAAAAGCGATGATGAATTATTAACTGAATATGTAAGTGATTTAATGCAAAAGTTAGAAGATCGCATTGGAAATATGGATGGATTAATTCTGAATAGAATTAATGATGCGGTGTATACTCATATTTCTAAGCATCCGGGACCTATTTTGAACTCTTTGGCAAATATAATGAATACACCTCAAGTCACACAAGGATTAAATGGTGCTTCTGCAAAAATATTGATTTGTTCTTGTTTAACAAATAACAGTGTTTTGTTTGGAAATGCACTCGAATCTGCTTATAAGAAGAAAGAGGAGGAATTGAATAAACAACAAACTACAGACGGAAGTGCATCGAAAACTGTTTTTGTAAGCAGTGATTATACAAAAAGTCAACCATACATAGATGATTTTACAGAATATATGATGAATAATTTAAAGCAACAATTATTTATAGAAGAATAAATCTTAATTTTTAATACGCATATAACGTATTAAAAATATGAATTCACTTAAGCTGCTTCAGAAGGTTGTTCTTCACTTGCAGTGGGGTTTACTTCAGGAGAACTAGGACGATCTCTTTGTTGACGACCACGTTGACTTCTATGTTTATACATACTTCTCTGAGGTTGAGATTCACTTACTACGCGACGTGTTTCGCACAAAATAGGTCCAGTGCGAACACCAGTAATATCTGCTGCATGGAATTCGTGTTTATCACTATCGGACTTTGTTAATACGAAGTCTACATATTCACCTTGTACCAAGTACTTGTATTGAGAGTTTGTAACACGAATAGAAGTGTAATGTGCAAAAATATCCTTACCTGCATGCTCAAAACCATCACATACAGTAATAAAGCCAAATCCAGCTTTGTTGTTAAACCATTTTACCATACCAGTAAGTCTCTGTGTTTCTTGATCAGACATGTTTTCCGATTATACATTATAATGTATTGGGTGTTTATATTGTTTCACAAGTATTATTATTTGTTTTCCTTAACGCTATCGAGTATTTCTTTTGGATAATTCATGTCTTCTAAGATATTTACGGCGCCTTGGATTTTCGAAATTCCCTTTTTCATTTTATAACTGTAAGTCAATTTTCCTTGTTTTTTCTTAACATCCATTTTAAAATTCGCCACGTTTTCGGATTTTTTAAATTTGCTACAAACACTTGTATAATGTGTGGTCAAGATAAAATCCACATGGGAGAATTTACTCATGTATTTCAAAAAGGCGTATGCTGATTTTGTCGCTTCCTTTGGATTGGTTCCTGAATACAATTCGTCGAAAATACAGTAATGTCGATAACCTTCTTGTTCAGAAAACTCACCTATGCTGTCAATAATTTCCTTACAACGTCGTGATTCCGCTTGAAACAGACTATCACGCTCAGAAGTATCCGGAATATTTAAATACGAATGAATGTGTGTATAAGGTCGCAATAATCCATTTTCAAAGAATCCAAGACCGAATTGTTGGCACAATAAAACATTAATCGTATGTGTTTTGAGGAATGTCGTTTTACCGGATGCATTTGGACCCGTTACTATAATCTTCTTTTCCATATTACAGCTATTTTTCACACAAGTCACCTCATCTTTATGAAAAGGATAATACTCGTTTTCAAAATGCGTGTCTTTGGTTTCGCTAAAACGAACTTTATTCAGCACCCCTGATTTCAAATGATTTTGTAGTCCATATAAATTATCCAAATAACCCTCAAAACCAAACGAATAACGCAAACTTCTTTCATATACTTTATTTGCATGTAAGTCGTAATAGCATTTTAACATGTATCCGATTCCGCCTAGTTTATAGATGAATTGTTTCACAGGTTCAATGGGTAATAAAGAAGATTGAAACTCGATTAATGTAGTATAATGTTTAAAGGTTTCGTCGCAAAATGCTTTGTAATGCGGTTTTTTATTGTGAATTTGGATAAAATAGATCATTCGATTGGATGTTTTTTCTAAATAATCCTTTAACGTGCATAAATAATGATTGACTTTGTGGATATTTGAATAAAACCGCATACAGGAGATTACATTGTTATACATTTGGTAAAAATACAAACCGCCCATTAAAAGTGTAGTGGCAACGTTTTGAAAAGACATGTCGGTAAAACAGCCAATAATGCGCCCTATAAAGTGGTTTTTCGATATTTGATACAATACACGTGTGTAATCTTCAAATGTAATGGGTAATCCACGAATGCGCAAAACCAGAAATGGTAAAATAAAGAAGAAAAACGGTAATACAATGCTAATGACGGGTGAACTCATGTTCATTATGGCTAATATTTGCAAAAACAGTGGGGATTGATTAAACGACCGTAGCATAGTCCATTCAACATATCCGTATTTTTCCATGAAATACGTGGGATTTTCCTTTGTGTCTTTCCACATTTCCATTAATAATTCATGTTTTAAGTCGTGGATTTCCAAGGGAGTCGTTTCGACGACGTCTTGGCTTTCTTCTAAAAACGCTACGTTATTTGTATAATGCGTGTTCCAGTCTTGGAAAATGTTTTTTCCAAAAGGATTGTTTGCGTTTAATGTAATATTATAAACACTCTTTTCTTCTTCATTTTCATTATGTAATTCCAAGTCGCTACTAACAACATTCGACAGCGAAAACAGATTTTTTTCTTCTAAATATTGAATGGGTAGTTTAAAGGGTTGATGTAAACATTCTTTTTTGATTTGCGTTGTGTTTTCTTTTGTTTCGTCTTGTGGATATGGGTCTAAACCAGTAGTTTCGGAAACCATGGCTTCAACTTGTTTTTTAGCATTATCGAGTGATTCCTCCAAAAAAGAAAACATTTACATTAATGAGTGAAAAAAGGAGGGTTTAAATTACGCAATACGGGATTATTGCGTGATTTATAGATTGAACTCAGATGGTAATTCTTGAATAGTTGATTTGTAATGGCTTTCGATGCGTTTCATGTAACCGATATCTTGACGGGTAATGAAATTAATAGCTGTTCCTTTACGACCCCAGCGCCCACTTCGTCCAATACGATGTAAATACGTGTTTACAGAACGAGGGATATCGAAATTAATGACAATGCTTACTTGCTGGATGTCAATACCACGTGAAGTTACGTTTGAAGAAATCAATACACGATACGTGCCTGTTCGGAAATCTTTAAAAGATTTTTCTCTTTCTTCTCGCTTCATTGAACTATGAATACTTACTACGGAATAACCGTCCGCGACCATTGCATTATATAAATCCTCTACACGTTGCACACTGTTTACGTATATGATACTTTGATTTACGGTCAAAAAGTCGAATAGTTTCTTTAATGTGTCGTATTTTTCATTGTCGTCATTTAGCGCTAAATAAAATTGTTCAATTCCCTCTAAATTCAATTTCTCCGGTTCCATCGTGATTTTAACGGGATTGTTCATGAATTTATCGGTCATTTCCAAAATATAGGGGGGCAAAGTTGCACTAAAAATGGCGATTTGTGCCTCCGAAGAAAGATTCTGAAAAATCTGATATACTTGCTCCTTAAAACCTCCGGATAACATTTCATCAGCTTCGTCTAAAATAAACAGCTTAATATGGTTGGTTTGAAGGTGTCTTCTACGAATCATATCGTTGACTCTTCCGGTGGAACCAACAACAACGTGAGGCACATTTTCCTTTAATTGTTTGATGTCTTCATTTACAGATGTTCCACCTACAAGTGTTTTTACGACTAAGCCGTCCATTGCAGAGCCGATGTTTTCTACTACAAACGCAATTTGTTTAACTAATTCATGTGTAGGTGCAAGGATCATGACTTGCGTGTTTTTTTCGGTTATGTCAATACGCTGTAAAGAAGAAATCGTAAAAGTTCCGGTTTTTCCTGTCCCGGATTGTGCCTGTGCAATGACATCTTTTTTGTCTATGATTGGTTTGATTGCTATTTTTTGAATTTGACTGGGACTTTCAAAGCCATAACCATATATACCTCTTAATAATTCCTCCTTCAAATCTAATTCATCCCATTTTTCGTATGTTTTTAAATCATTATTATTTTCCATGGAATTGATAAATAAATAACCATTGTTATTTTTAACTTCTTTGTTACAAATAATATAAATACAATACGGTTTAAATTATAGGAATGAACACGACACATTACAATTTGGAATTTTTTAAAAAGCACGTTTTAGAGAACGAATGTATTTTACAGGCGTCTATCAAGAAAATAATCGACGACCTGAATGAGCAAATAGCAATTCCGCTAGAATGCCAAGAAAATGCGACGGTGTTTCGATCTGGTAATGATCGCTCTTTAAGGCGAACACATTCTTCCAATTCTAGAAAGGGTTTGACAAAAAACGGTTCGAAGAATTCGTTTGGTAATTTAGCAGAAGATTGGGAGGCAATTCGTAGTTTTAAGGCAACCAAAATGGAGGAAAAGGAGGGTTTGGATAAACATATTAGTGTAATGCGTGGATTGTTAAATAAAATGTCTCCGAAGAATTACGACACACAGAAAACGGCTATTGTCGAAGAATTAGAGTCCATATTGAAAAACGATTTGGGACAAGAAGAAGAAGAAAAGTTATTTACAAATATGTTCCAGATTATGTGTGGAAATACATTTTTGTCGAAGTTATATGCGGAGTTGTATGTAGAATTGGTGGGAATGCACGAATGTTTTGAGAAAATGGTCGATGATTTTGTAGAAGATTATAAAAATAGTTTGCAAAATATCTATTATGTTGATCCGAATGAGGATTATGATGGGTTCTGTGAATATAATAAAACGAATGATAAGCGAAAATGTTCTGTTCATTTTATTGTGAATCTGATGATATTAGATATGGTATCGAAAGACAGTGTAATGAATATAATAGTGGAATCGTTGGGTTTAATTCGAAAGTATATGTTTGAAGAAAATCGCCAAAATGAAATAGAGGAATTGAGTGATAATGTGGTATTGTTTATAAATAACAGTGTTGCTCATTTGAATCATTTAGAAGATTGGGAATCAAAAATAGTGATACATATAAAGGAACTTACAAAGTGTAATGTAAAGGAATATGTTAGTTTTTCGAGTAGAGCTAAATTTAAATTTATGGATTGTAAGTGTTGATTGTAAGACATTTTCTAATGTTACTTTATAAAATGTCTTATACAGCTTTAAGTGATGGACCAGATACTACAGTAGGGTCAATAAAATGGGCAGTAAAAACATTTTTAGATGGAACTTGGACTCCTGCTTATCAAGCTACTTATGGACCTACGATGAATGATTGGAATACTTCTAGTGTAACAGATATGAGTGAATTGTTTCAAAATAGAACAACCTTTAATGAAGATATTAGTAATTGGGATACTTCCAGTGTAACAACTATGGAAAATATGTTCAATGGTGCCTTAGCATTCAATCAAGATATTGGTTCGTGGAATGTAGGTAATGTAACTACTATGCGGTCTATGTTTAATAGCGCCCGTGCATTCAACCAAGACATTAATAATTGGAATGTAAGTAATGTCACTAATATGGCGTATATGTTCAGAAGTACCTATGACTTTAACCAACCTCTAGGATTATGGAATGTAAGTAGTGTGACTAGAATAGAGTATATGTTTGATGGAGCATCTGACTTTAACCAACCTCTAACAAATTGGGAAAGAGTCGGTTCTACGCTTGGTAATGTGACTAGAATGGATGGTATGTTTGAAGGAGCGTCTGTGTTTAATGAAGATATTAGTGGATGGAATGTAGGCAACGTGACGAATATGGGTAATATGTTCCAAAATGCATCTGTTTTCAACCAGAATATTGGTACTTGGACTGTTTCCAATGTGACTACTATGGGTAATATGTTCCAAAATGCATCTGTTTTCAACCAGAATATTGGTGGATGGGATACTTCAAATGTCACAAATATGCGGAGTATGTTCGCTGGTGCCGTTTCTTTCAACCAGCCTATTCAATCATGGACAGTTGGTAGTTCTACTATACTACATGATATGTTTTCAAATCCGTGTGGAATGAATCCAAATAGTTATGGACTTACTCCTCCTACACCTCTTTATACTGAATTTAATAGTGTAGTACCGTTAGTTGATGGTGATAGTTCAACAATAGGAACATTACGTTGGGCAGTAACTACATTTTTAGATGGAACTTGGACTCCTGCTTATCAAGCTACTTATGGACCTACGATGAATGATTGGAATACTTCTAGTGTAACAGATATGAGTTCATTGTTTCAAAATAGAAATACCTTTAATGAAGATATTAGTAATTGGGATACTTCTAGTGTAACTACTATGCGGTCTATGTTCCGTAACGCAACTTTCTTTGATCAAGATATTGGTGGATGGAATGTAGGTAATGTAACTACTATGTATACAATGTTCCTTGGTGCACAAAGTTTTAATCAAGATATTGGTGGATGGAATGTGTCCAATGTGACTACTATGGGAGGAATGTTTTATTTTGCCAGTTCCTTCAACCAAGACATTAGTGGATGGAATGTATTGAATGTGACGAATATGTTCTTTCTGTTCTTTAATGCAGTTTCCTTCAACCAACCTCTAGAGCAATGGAATGTATCGAATGTGACGAATATGTCGAATATGTTCTATAATGCCTCTTCCTTCAACCAACCTCTAGAACAATGGAATGTATCGAATGTGACTAATATGCAGGATATGTTCCGAAGTGCATCTGCCTTCAACCAACCTCTAGAGCAGTGGAATGTAGGCAATGTGACTAATATGCAGGGTATGTTCTGTTGTGCCACTGTCTTCAACCAGCCTCTAGATCAATGGAATGTAAGCAATGTCATTAGAATACAGGCTATGTTCAGTAATGCTTCTGCCTTCAACAAGCCTCTAGCAAATTGGAATGTAGGCAATGTGACTTATATGATAGATATATTCAGTGGTGCCTCTGCCTTCAACCAACCTATAGGGCAATGGAATGTATCGAATGTGATTACTATGCTGCGTATGTTCGCTGGTGCCTCTGCCTTCGACCAACCTCTGGAGCAATGGAATGTAGGCACTGTGACTGATATGCGGAGTATGTTCAGTGGTGCCTCTTCCTTCAATCAGCCTCTAGAGCAATGGGATGTGAAGAATGTGACTAATATGGAGAGCATGTTCTATGATGCAAGTTCATTTGACCAAGACATTAGCCATTGGAATACTACAAATGTAACTAATATGGGGATTATGTTCGAGGGTGCCTCTGTATTTAACCAAGACATTCGCTATTGGATAGTTGACAGTTCTACTACACTAAGCAATATGTTTGCACCTCCGTGTGGAATGAACCCAAATACCTATGGTTTTACTGTTCCTACTCCGTTATATACAGAGTTTAATGTTCAAAGGCCATTCATTGATGGTCTTGCTAGCACAGTAGGTACTTTGAATTGGGGTATTAGTCTTTATTTGAATGCCAATGGTTCGAAAAATACTACAGGACAATGGACCACTTTTTATCAAGCTGTATACGGAACCACTATGAATGATTGGGATATTTCATTAATTACAACATTAGCAGACACATTTTACAATAAAACATTGTTTAATGAAGATATTAGCAATTGGATTGTTTCTAATGTAACTACCTTTTATAGAACATTTGCGAATACAAGTTTTTCTGGAAATCTTTCATTATGGGGTGTTAGTTCAAGTGCTACCACACTAGAAAGCATGTTTCAAGCATCGAAAATTACTGTTTTAGACGTGAGCACCTGGGATTTAACCAGTGTGTCAACTCTTTCACTTATGATCACAGACAGTCGACTCACACCTGAAAATTATGGTAACTTTTTAATTAGTTTAAATAACAACGCCACTTTACAAAATGATTTAATATTAGGTATTACGGGCGTTATTTATTTGTCGGACAATGCCTCTGTAGTAACTGCTTATGATAGCTTGACAAAACCCGTAGTTGATGGAGGTAAAAATATGACTATTGACAGTGTAGAAAATTATAGTGTTGCAGAGTTGAACGAATTTAATGCATCGAAAATCGAATTAAATGCAAGCACAACAAATAAAATCGCAAATGTAGGGAAAACTACTTATTTCTTTGATAGTGGCGGACCTGAATACGCAAATTCCAATAATGAAAACTATAATATTACCTTGCTTCCTGGAGGTAAATTTAGCACAATTACTTTAGAAGGTACTTCCTGGCTAAACACAGATACTACATTGAAAATATTTTCCTCAAAAGAATCGACTGTCCCTTTGGTGGATACAAGTTCTATTACACCAACACCTATTTCATTAACCGGAAGTAAATTTTATGTAACCTTTCAAACAAATAGCACTGCTGTTCGAAATACGGGTTTCAATATTAAAATCACTTTAAGTGGTCTGAAATTACCATGTGGATTGCGCAATTATGGATTTAGTGTGAAACAAATATTAGCATTTGGTTATACTCCGTGTCAAATATTGGATTCTCCGTGTGGTTTCACTCCAGCTGATTTAGTTCGAGCAGGTGTTCCTCCACACCAAATATGCAGATACAGTGATTATTTCAATTTCTAAATGTATATTCGCATAATATTTTGTTTTTATGAAATAAAAAGTTCCATAAAAACACTAATATATTTCGTCGTAAATGTTTATATTACAAGTCATCCCATTATTATTGTCTTTATAGTAAATGAAAAGAGAGTATTCGATTAATTAATCTTGAAATGGTTTACGAGGTCCTCCTCATCCGCCACCTTTAACCTTCTTTTTCCGAAGGGGATTGATAAACGTATCTAAAAACACATATACAATGTAAAGTAAAAACAATGTTATGATGGTATACGTGGTCCAATTTTCAGCTAAAGCCAAGTCTTTTGTCATTTATATATTAGCTTTCGATTTTTTTAACGTCGATCGATTCCATAAAAATTCCTATAAATAATATAGATGGTCCAATCAAATATCAATAAAAAAGTAAATTACACAGAAAAAAGAGACATCGATTATGAAGATAAACAACACCAGTCCATGCCATATACTATGGAACTGTTTGACAAGGAAGTCGTTATTTTATTTGGAAAACCGAATTACACACATATCAATGACAATATTGGTTATTGTTCGATTTATTTAGTCGTCAATAAAAAGATCTACTCAAAAATCGGTGTTTACGAATTCCCCTTAAAAGAGAAAAAGAACCGGATCATCGATGACGATGAAATTAATATTGATGAAATGAATGACAACGAACTATTGTTGTTTACCTTTGTAGACGAACGTTTTATCGATAATGCAGGTTCAACCGATTCTATGTTTAAAGAAAATAGTCCAGAGACCAATAGACATGCTTTAGACGAATTAAATAAAAAAGGATCACCGGAAATTGTCGAAATCGAAGTAAATGACTTGATTGACGAAACAGATGAAGACGAAGCAGTAAAAGTCCGAATAAAGTCAGCCGACACGTCTTCAGTCATTCGAACAAACAACCAATTGTTAAAAGAAGGAGTGTTTAAAGTAGACGAATCCATCAAACTACCTAAACCCCTTGTAGAAGAAACCGAAGAAAACGACAAGGAAAATCGATCGAATTATAAAAAACACGACTCCTTCAGAGACAATTGGATCCAAAAGTTCCTCCGAAATAAACATTACGGAATCCACGACGTTGAAAATAATGGTGATTGTTTCTTTGCTGTTTTAAGGGATGCATTTAGTCAAATCGGTTACATAACCACTGTGAAAAAACTCCGCGCAATCGTTTCCAAGGAAGTCACGCAAAACGTATATCAACAACAACGAAATCTTTATAATATGCTAAATGACATTAAAGATGGTTATGAAAAGGAAAAAAAAGAAATCAAGGAAAACAATACAAAACTAAAAGAACGCGAAAAAATGGTCAAAAAAGATAAAGACGCAGCTGCGAAACTTTTAGAACAAACAAAGGAACTGAAAAAACGTTATGATGAATTAAATGAATTAATCAACGAACAAAACAATTTAATGGAAGAAAACGTATCGGATTTTTCAAAAATACACAGTTTAGAGGAATATCGTGAATATATTATGTCTCCGAAATATTGGGCAGACAGTTGGGCAATATCCGTGATTGAAAGAGAGTTGCAAGTGAAAATGATTATTTTGTCCGAAAGAGCATATTTAGAAAAGGACTATGACGGAGTATTAATGTGCGGTGAGGCGAGTCCGGATTTACAAAAAAAAGGTATTTTCCAACCCAAACATTATATTATGACAATGTTTAGTGGAAATCATTTTAAATTAGTGTGTTATAAAAATAGACGCATTTTAACATTTTCGGAAATACCTTATCGTATAAAGGGGCTGATTATAAACCGATGTATGGAAAGTAAACATGGAATCTATTCTTTAATTCCTGATTTCCAAGACGCACAAGACAAAATGGGAATTTTACGTGAAAATAACCAAGAAAAGGCATCACAAGAATCGAAACATTATTCTTTGGAGGAAAATATCCAAGATGAAGACGAAAAGGAACATGTGCAAGAAAATAGCTCTTTCTATGACAAATCCACTGTATTTGTTTTCCATCGCAATTCGTCGCACAAACAACCCGGACAAGGTGTTCATGAAAAGATCAAAAAAGATCAAATCGGATTGTATATTCCATTATCGACGAAACCCTTTAAACATTGGCGTAGAAAATTAGACGATAACTGGAATGAATCGCCGTTTGAAGTGGAAGGTAAGAAATACGCGAGTATAGAACATTATTATCAAGGAGCTAAATTTAAACAGAACAACCAAGATTTCCAATCATTATTTAGTTTAGAAAGCAATAGTCCGTTTTCCAAGGACGTTGATCTGGCAATATGCGCTGGAAGTAAAACCGGTAAACCGACGAAAAAATGTAAGGAAAAAATGAAAGGCGAAGATTTATTGTTGAGACCCGATACAGTAAAGATCGACCCCGATTTCTATGACAAACGTGCCAATGAAGAACGAATGAAGGCTTTGCGGGCTAAATTTACTCAAAACGTTGATTTGAAAAAAATATTGTTGGCAACAAAAGACGCCGAATTAAAGCATTTCGAACGGGGGAACCCGTTACAAAATGATGGATTGTTAATGGCGGTTCGTGAATATATTCATCGCGAGGAAAAGTAGGATTCATAAAATAGATTCTTAATATATAGTAATTATTATGAATGAAAACGAAAAACAAATACTATCGTATATTGAAAAAGAACTTCCCAAGGATTTTTGCCCGAAAATAAATATAAATTATAATTCACGTGTCTTGGAAAAATGGATAAAAATAATGCATCAAGGCTATAAACAATACCATAATGTAAAAAGAACCATCGGTATATCCATTTATAAAGAAGTAAATGACCAAGAGCTCGATTATATGCCAAAAGAGCTCTATCATGCGCTTAAAAACACGGAATTTCAGCGTTTTTCTTTCCAATTTACATTAAAAACACCGGTTTTGAGGAAATTTAACATCTTTTTATATGTTCCTCTTGGAAATCATCTTTCAAAGACTACCATACACAAGCTATTTGAGAAAGTGTATGTATGGTTTTTCTTTGTATCAAGGTATTCAAATACTGAATGTTCCAAGACAATGAACCTACATATATACAAAATGGACCAAAACAAGGAATTTCCAAGACAAAAAGAACCTCTTGGACCGATTCATGTAAATAGTGCATTTACGACTTCGTGTTTACCGGAAACGAGTATTTATATTTATAGGAACGAAGAATGGGGCAAAGTAATGATCCACGAGAGTTTCCATAATTTCGGCTTGGATTTTTCCAGTTTAGATGAACACTACGGGAAAAGTACAATGTTATCCATGTTTCCCCATGTCGAAACACATAGCATACGCATTTTCGAATGCTATTGCGAAACATGGGCCACTTTTTTTAACAGTTTGCTTTATAGCTTGTTACATACGCAAAACAAAACAAATTACGATCTCGTTTTGAAAAAGACGCAAATCATTATGCAAAGAGAATGTGCATTTAGTTTAATGCAATGTGCAAGTATATTAAAGCATTATGGGTTTACTTATACGAGTTTTTTGGATCCTCGCAATCGAGGTAATAAAATGGTCGAACATACGAATGTATTGAGTTATTATATATTGAAGTGTATATTGCTCTGTCATTTTGACGAGTTTTTTACGTGGTGTAAGAAAAACAACGAACATACAATTTGTTTTCGACAAAATTACAAAACCATAGAAGAATTTATCCAGTTTATTTCGAAACATCATCGTAAGCCGGAATTTCACCGAAAAATGAGGCACATAGAAAATAGCCAAAATATTCCTTTAAACAATACTTTGCGGATGACATTATATGGTTAATAAAATTGATTGACCGTCTCAATGTTAACGAACCCATAAAAAAATCAATTATTTTATGGGTATATTGCATTTAAATAGATTCCTAATTGATAATTGCAAAAAATCGAGTATCAAGAAAATCAAATTGCAAGAATTAGCAAATAAAACCATTGCCATTGATACGAGTATTTATTTATACAAATATTTGTCTCAAAATGCATTGGTCGAGAATTTCTATTCCATGATATCCCTTTTTAGGACGTATTCAATCATCCCCATTTTCGTATTTGACGGGAAACCACCACCGGAAAAAAGAGTTGTAATCGAAGAACGGAAAATGGAACGCGCAAATGCAGAGCATAAATACAAGCGTTTAGAGGAAGAATTCAAAGAAAAGGAAGCAAATTTGTCTGCAGAAGAAAAGAAACAATATTTACAAGAAATCGAAGAACTAAAAACGCATTGCGTTCGTCTAAAACGTAGTGATATTGAATTGGTGAAAAAACTAATACAATATTATGGCGCGTGTTATTATGAATCAAAAGGAGAAGCAGACGAAGTCTGCGCATCACTCGTATTATCCGGAAAAGCATGGGCATGTATGAGTGATGATATGGATATGTTTGTATATGGTTCTTGTCGCGTATTACGACATTTCAGTATTGTAAACAAGAGCGTTTTGTATTACGATTTACCTTCAATATTGGACGATCTGAAAATGGACATGAAAATATTCCGGGAAATAACCGTATTGTCTGGAACGGATTATAATATACATAGTTCTACATCGCTAAAGGAAACAATCAAATGGTATGAAGAATATATAAAACAACCAAACAAGAACGATTATGCGTTTTATGACTGGTTAGTAAAATATACTAAATACATTTTCGATGTGAAAACATTGCAGAAAATATATCAAATGTTCTGTTTAAAGGAAGAAGATTTCGAAAAAATAGAAATAACAAATATAACATTACAAGAATACAATCAAAATGTTCTTCATGATTTCCTAAAGGACCATGGATTTGTATTTCCAATTACAAATGTATAAATTACAAATAAACAAAGAATTCTATTTTTTTTGCAACGAAGATTCGAAATACATTTCTTTATCATTTAAAACTCGTTTTTTCTTATACATGAAACAGGCGTCATAGAAGAAATGCGCGCGAACTTGTTGGAATATGGCAATTTCTCCTTCAGCATTTTTTATTTGGATTAACATGTCCATTAAATTATATGCTTTCCAAAAATGCGAAAAAAATGCCTTTTTCTCTAAAAAATGATTAATATAAGCATAGCACAAACGTTTCATAATCGGATGTTTCGCAACAGAACCCATAAAATCACTATTGAAAGTATTTATTTCAATTTCTTCCATATTTTTCGCTAAAACAATTGTTTTCGTTTCAGGAACAATATCTAAATCACACAACGGCTCTAATTTCGAACTTGCAACATAACCGCCCCTTTCATATAACAACACAAACCGTAAAAAATCCGTCTTTAGTCCAAAATTTTTAATTTTGTGAAACACTTGTGTATAAATTTCGGGTAGCGGTTCGAGGATTTTATATGCATTCTGATTGTGAACATGAATAATAGTATAATCAGGCATAGTATCATTCCATTTTTGTAAATTACTATTATCGTATTTTAAATCATTATGCATTAAATATACCTTTTGAGGAATCATTATATTATTACAACAAAACTGCAAACTAGAAAAAAATCGCTGCATATATAAATGAGATTGTTTACTTATTTTATAATATTATTTTTTATTGCGTTTCTCCTTTTCATGTTCTTTTTTCGTAACCAAATAGACGGTTATCATAACTATAAGGATTGTATTGACCAAGGATTTTCCAAAGAATTTTGTGTCCAAACACCTTGGTCAACATCTACTTGTTTATGTGAAAACGGACAAATCGGTAGTTATTTACCAGGGTTTAGGGGACAATGTGTATGTGGTTATGTATAATAGATAAATTTTTATACAATAGAATGGCTTAAAACAATAATACAATACTGTTTTAAGTTGGTATGACGAAAATCGAAAATGATCCTAAACTTGATTTTCATCAAGTTCTCATTAAACCCAAGCGTTCGACCATCAATAGTCGATCAAAAGTGGATCTAAATCGCGAATTCCATTTTAAATATTCACCTGTATTATGGAAAGGTGTCCCGATTATTGCGGCAAACATGGATACAATCGGCACATATGAAGTATACAATGCTTTAAAGGAATATAATATGATCACTGCTCTTCACAAGTTTTATAGTTTGGAAGATTACAGGAAAATGCTTGCAACGGGT
>Ga0233412_10000295_pt1 | contig 29631 bp, 27 predicted proteins | sample Na_anoxic_4_MG_FD_180667 | JGI IMG/M metagenome (GOLD analysis project Ga0233412, IMG submission 180667) | Seawater microbial communities from Saanich Inlet, British Columbia, Canada - Na_anoxic_4_MG | ecosystem: Environmental > Aquatic > Marine > Inlet | place: Canada: British Columbia... | reverse complement strand
CGTCGATACGATCTATAGCAGAAAGTTAATAAAGCAGTGTGGTTCACGGTTTAACTATTCTCGCCGCTATTTAAATAGCATTGGATTACCACACTTTAAATCAAACCAAAAGGAATAGAAAAACCCTTGGGACGCTGAAGGGGAGTACAAATATTCAGTGTCTAGTCAAAGATGCGTAACAATACTGTGAGTGAAACATCTTTCTTGGTTTAATCTATTTTATTAAACATTTTGGGGGAGGGGAAAGGGGAGGGGGCCAGTTATATATCCTAATAATACTAGTAAAGAAATAGTTAAAAAACTTAAAATTACAGAGAAGGCGATTTTCCGTAGGAAAAGCGGCAGGACGAGCAAAGCTCGTCTATTTCAAATTAATGTTGAAAATTCATTGATTTCAGATCGAGGTATAACTATTTGTAGATGTGTTTCTCCATTATCTCTCATTACAGCATACCTGTGTCTACCTTCTTGAAATCCTACAACTTTGTTACCATATCCATCATCTCCTATTTGAATATTTGGCATTTCTATTGTAGATATTTCATCTAAATCATACTTGTTTTGGTAGTATTGATATTTTCCTTGATTAGCACCTGTTCCATCTTTTGAAATATAGAATGGATTTTTACTCCATTCTTGATCAAACTTGTTAATATCTATTGTAATAACTTCTTCTGTAGTAGGATCAAAAGTGTTTGGTGGTTCAAATTGTATTGAAGCTTGTTTGTTTATTTTCTTATACCAATTGCTTTTTGCCATTTTTATTAATCTTTCTAAGTACATTATAGCTGTTTTTTCATACTGAACAGGCAAGTTCTCAACGTAATCCATACCTCTTATGCCATAAGTCCCTTTCGGTAAATTTTTCTGTTTAGAATCAAGCCATTCTTGAATAGCTGGTAGAAAATCAATTTTATCATCACCATATATAGTCTCTTCCGGTATGGCTAACGAGTCTCCTGCGTCATTGACATATCGCCTTAGCAATACTCTGGAAATTGGTCTTTCTATTTTGGAATCATCCTTTCGAACTAGATAAGCAATTAATCCTCCTTCTTCTACTTCACAATATATATTTCCTGCCGCTCCTGCATTTTCGGCTAAATTCATACACGAGGTCCAATTTCTTTCAAAGGACATTTTTGCGATATCGTGAGGGTCTTTAGAAACAATTATTTTTAAATCACTTACATCTTTAAGTGATCTATAATCAGATCGCATATATTTATCAACTATATCGTTAAAGAAGAAATTTATCTTATCTAGAATTCTTTTAAGATATTCTTCATGACCCTTAATTTTTTCAAATCTCTTGGTCATATCTTTTATCTTATTTTTTCTTAATTTTTCTAATAATTTGCCAATTCTAAGTCTTCGTTTCTCCATATAACAGTATCCTGCTCTGTAGTCTGTGTTATTTGTGAAACAATTATGTTCTTCTAAGTATTTTTGTATTTCTTGATCTGATTCAGGCATGTCTTCATTGACATCATAATCTAAGTATATATGATCTTTACCCTTTTCAAACCAATCTTTAAAAGGATCAGGATTATTGCTTGCACGATCTTCTATTTCATGATAAAATTTATCATAACTCATATTCTCTTGAAAACACTCATCACAGTATGTGTAATCTTCTCCGAAACGACCTTCATCATCACTCATTACTTTGCCGCATTCGTCACACATATGCCAACCACCACTTTCCATACATTCTTTACAAACGTAATTGTTGCCCCATGTTAGTGGATAAGCATTTTCTTCTGCGTCGAATATTAGTTTATTACAACCCTCGCATGTTTCCATGTCTTCTTCGCAGTCAGGACAAACGGGAGATAACACTTTTGTGCTAAAATCTGATAAAGTTTTTATTATTTCTGGCACTCGTCGTCTTATTCGTTCCTCGAAATCCTCTACGACATGCTCAAATGAATACGTAAATGTTTGTGGACTTATTTTTTTTGTTGCGAAGCTTTCATTTTGAAAAACATTTCTAACGATACCGCAAATAGAATTATGATATCCCCAATACATTTGAGTTGTATTGTCTAAACGACACATTTTCAATAAATTAGGAGAATTTTTAGTTAGATTAACTATGTCAGAAACATCAATAATTTCTTCATAGCGAAAAACAAATTCTTGATCCTCTTTTATTTTTGATGCTTCCACCGCTATTTCATCTTTTTTCTTTCTTATCGCATCAACTAATATGTTCGCTTCTGAAATAATTTTTTCTACGTCGAGTTCTGCATACAAAGAATACGGATTTGTTCGATCTGGGTTCTCAAACCACTTTGTTTCATCATCTAGTGAATGAAGTTTCCCGCATTCTAGACACTTATAAAAAGACTCATTTGTTTTTGGATCGATATAATCTGGTGGCTGTTGTTCTTCTACATTGGAAATAGATTTATTCCACGGGTATAGAAGTAATTGTTGTTTTTGAGATTGTTTATACCAATTACTCATAATTGTTTAATCACACCTATTGTAATGTGCAAAGGCATTAGCGGTTCCCTTGGTAATCCTATTTGCTCTCTGATATCTAATGCTTCATTGCTTTCGGCTATCAACTGCCAGTGGCGATTATCCTTTGTCAGCACTGTTGGAGAATATCTAAAACTAATTGGCTTATTGTTAATTTTGTCAAAATATTCTTGAATTTCCTCTGTCAATTCATATCCCTCGTTGGCAGTTCCACGAATAATAGAAATATGTCCTCCCCATTTTGGTGGCATTATTTGTATATCTGTTGCAGGACGACTTCGATTAAAACGTGACAAATAATATCTATTTAAATCGGGATCGACATCGATTGTAACCCAACCATCACCATGAACATGGAGTGTTCCGGTTGAATTATACATTACATTATCTTGTGCCATTTTAAACCAACTCATAATTCGATATCCACCGTTTTAATAGACCTATACCAGTTCATAGTTATATATTGTATCGAAATATAGCGAAATCCTCCAATGAAAAACGCCACCTATAAAGATGGCGTTTTTTGACTATGCTAAGACAACTTTTTTTACACTAATCTTGTTCCACAATTCATACAGTACCTATTTCCGCTTTTGTTTTTGGTCCCACAAGTATCACAAGATACCTTTGTACGAACCAATTTGGGCTTTGTCAACTTTTGACCTTTTGAGTCTTTTCCTCTTAGATAGATAACAGCAACATGTTCTTCACCAAGAGTGCCCACATTAACAGTATTGAAATCCTGATAAGTGTCTTTTCCTTTAACTGTGATACCTTCTTCACTTTGATCACTATCTAGGAAAGATTGGGGTTCTACAATAGATTTAGCCATAGGACGAACAAGGCTTTCGGCATTTGCACCGATACTATCGTGCATTACAAGATCATCACATGACGCACTCATGCCGCCGCCCAGAACTGTGCCAGATGTCAATTCTTCGGCACACCCTTTTCTTTGGTCAAGACCTCTTGTGAAGCTGTCATTACAAGTGGTCCTATATTCTGTGGAGCGATAACGCAAAGGACCGAAATGTGGCCAGCGAGGACGACGATCCCAATGATCGTGATGGTGGTGGTAATCGTGGTGGTGATGATGTGTTGTATTTATTACAATTGGCGGTTCTTCAAAACGCCATGTAACACGAATAAAGCCATCATCGATTAAATCTCCACGATGGTCAGCAACTTTTTGTGTCTTTTTGATGAAACGGAAATTGTTTCTGACACGACTGCCTTCCATGAATCCCAAGAGTTCTCCTGAAGAATTGGGATCAACAACAAGACCATTTCCATCTAATACGTCTTTCCCATCGATTTCTACAGAAACTACCGCTCTTTGATTGTGGAGGTTTTTGAATCTAAGCGAGTAATCGGAACCGAAGGGGAGGTAAACGGAATCACTACCGTTTTGGCGAATTTCTCTTACGATATCGCCACTGCATACGACTGATACTACGAATTTGTCAGAGTAAACCATAATAGTTCTCCTTTTCTGTGGGATTACTGGCTAAAACCCCTGTCTATTTTTAAAGCCAGTTAAGAAAATCTGTTTAAGTTATCGGTATTCAATTGTTAAATCTGCACTACATTATAGCATCATACAAAGTTTTTCATCACCAAGCGAATTAATTTTCTGGTGTGTTTGGAAAATTATTGCTTTTGTTCTTCTTATACGGGTCTTTTCTGCGATTCTCTGGATATCCACAACATAACCTCTGGGCATCCATCTTATCTCCCTCATTACGATTATCTTTATATTTACGCTTTGCTATTCTATACCAATTCATAATAATTACTTATTCTATAAACGTTTACATATTCCTTGTGTGAAGGAATTATTTTGTTAAACCGAAACTATATATAAGGTGATACAATGAAAAGAATTTTATTGGCCCTCACAATTTGTCTATCTTTTATCGGGTGTGCGAAAACAGATTCAAATGCCCCAGTCATCATCTACACAGACAAGCCGATCAATATAATGCCACCACCAATTCCCCATGTGCCTGAAATGAATGGGACTGTTGATATAAAGACAGAAATGCAAAACAAGCTTTTTAAGGCTATAGTAAGAGGTTCAGGCGTTGTTGTTGGAAAAATTAATGACTCATATTACGTAGCCACAGCAACACACGTAGTCCGTAATGCTGAGAAAATCGAAATTGAAGGGAATCCGGCAGAATTGTTACTCAATGTGACAGGAGCAGACGCTTCTATTCTTCGTTTCAAATCATCAGAAGATTTCTTTGTTCATAAAGTCGTTAACGCTAAATTCGGAGAAGAGGCTTGGGGAGTGGGTTTCGTGACAGAAGATGCATATCCTTCCGTGTTGCGTAATCCCCCGCAAAAATTCTTTACGATAGGTAGAGTTTGTATGAAAGATAAAACTGCCCTTTGGTTTAATGGTGGAGGTACTCAGGGCATGTCTGGTGGCCCATTACTAAATAAGCAAAATGAGGTAATCGGTGTTGCGTATCGTTTTCTTGCTTTAACTAGCCGTTCTAGCACTATTGTCGTATATACACCATCAGAAGTATTTGATATAGCTATCAGTATAGCTATGATGGAAGAGAGAGTCAAAGAGATCATTCGCAATTCTTCTTACCCCATTGCAAAATAACAGAGAGGATTCATCCTCTATTTTGCCGAACATTACAGTAGCGAGTATATGGAGGTATTGATATGGTTAAGTATTTACAATATATTTTATTGATTTCATTATTTATTTTTTGTGGCTGTAGTGGAGCTTCTAATGAAACAGAATTCCGCAAGTCTGGTCCAACGTATCTAAAACGTTCGCCTACGCGAGTGATTACGATACATATACCATATGCACCAGTAGAAAAGGAGGGTAATGGCGATGAGAAAGATTAATATTAATTCATATATAATTGTCGGGATCATTTCTATTCTTTCCTTTGGCTTGGGTGCATGTATGTTTCACACTCAAACACCAGAAGGGCCACAAACAGAAATAGCACAGATTATAGCAGCGGCTCCTCCCGGCTCCACCATAGAGATCGTAGAAACAGGCGAAGACATCACAGATCAGGGTGAAACGATTTTTGCTAAAGATAGTTTTAAAGGATGGAGGCAAATGAGCTGGTTCGGTTTGTCGCCATTGGAAGTATCTGCGAAACGTCAAGGTCTAGATGTTGATGACTATGGAGTATTCGGACAGTCAAAAGGATATGGAATACTAGAGCAGCTATGGGTTAGAATTAAGTCTATATTCTGGTTCCTTATCTTCGCTGGTGTTGTATTAGTTATTCTGTCATTCGTCCCGGCCACCGCACCTTTCACTCGTGGGCTTCTAAGAATGATAGCATCTATCTTTCCGTTTATCGGTAGTGTTGTAGAAAGAATAACTGCTGGTATTAAGTTGAAGAAAAAAGATGACGAAACTAAAGATATAGTAACTTCTGTTCAAAAAGGCAGAGAAAAATTAGCTAACGTTAATCCTGATGCCGCTGTAACTTTCGATGAGACAGTCGAAAAAAATATGAATACTGAGACTAAAAATAAAGTAAAAGAAATTAAAGCTTTACAATAAGCCCTTTAAAGGGTGGAGAGGATTACCATTATGAAAAAGATCATAGCATTGCTATTGGTCATTGGACTATTTGGCTGTTTTGGTTTTGCTGGAGACGCTCCAAGGCCCGAGAGGAAAAGACCGGAAGCGGTTTCTCGCACTCGTCATGTTCGTCCTGATGCATTTAGGGGCATTAATTTGACTGATGAGCAAAAAGCGAAAATAGAAACAATTAAAAAAGAAACTGGCGAAAAAATCAAGGCTCTGATTGAAGAGTCCAGAGTTGCTATTAAAGCAGTTTTAACAGATGAACAGGTCGCTGAATTAGATGCAAGACAAGAAGAGATGAAAAAGAGACATGGAGAAAGAAAGCCGACAGACAAACCGGCACCACAAACTCCAAAACGCGGTTGAAGTAAAAGTGTAACAAAATAGGATCAAGGCGATCCTTAAAAATAAGTGAATTAAAAGAAAGCCATTTTTGGCTTTCTTTTTTTATGGATGAACGATACCGATAATCAAATTCTCACGCCCAGTATACGGGTCTGTGGTCGTATGATCAGTCACATTAAAACCAAGTTTTCTTAATAATTCTATATAAACTTTGGTTTTGCTGAATTGATGAGAAGATATGATTAACTCTCCAAATTGATTCAACCAATCTTCTAGTGTGGTTTTAAGAAAATCCAATGTTTCCATAATGTTTGGATTCTGTCTGAATGGTTCTCTATCCTGTTGATATTGTTGTCTAGCTTGTCCAAAATCTCTACCCACTTTTTGTATTCCGATCTGATATATCGGAGGTTGTACAATATCTGGTATAAATGATTGTTCGTTTTTAAAGACACATATATCGTATCCAAATGCAGTTTTGCAATCCGCAGAACTCCAACCAGTAGCCTCTAATTGCTGTTTAGCAATTTCGCTTACTTGTGGATCAATTATTTGAGCCGTTTTATACCAATTCGAATTTTTAGATTCTTTTTCCATTTCTTTTTGTTGCAATAATTGTTTGACCTGATCATGCAATGCCCTGACTTCTGCATCGTCCTTCAATTCAAGTGGAATAAAAGGAATTTCGGTTGTTACTCCACCTAAACGTCGGACCTCTTCTATCATCTTCTGCAAAATGTCTATAATTTCCTTTTTTGCAACATGAATAACTTGAGTTAATGACGGCCTAAATGAATGAATAGTGATCCATGCTGTAATAGCAAAGGTTTTCATTCTATAAACAGTGGATGCACTTATGATTGGAGAAGTAAGAGCGATAGCCAATTGACCTAATGACTGACCAAGCGGAGAATCCATCCCTGCTCTTAAATGATAATAAATTTCAATGCCACTTTTAAGATAGTTATTCCACGCCATCAAATCTCCCATAGGAGGATAAGGACCGGCTGCACCAACATCTTGAATGGTTTTCTGAACCAATTGTGTCATTCTTTGAGTTTTTGCCTTAGTAAGCCATGCTTGGCCGTGAAATGCCCCTAGATATTCCTCAGAATCGATTGGAATGGATTCTAATTCGTTAATCCGATTCTCATAAGCAACTTTTAATTCTTTAAGGAATGCATCATCTTGAATTAACGGTATAATTCGATTCATAATATCGATAACATGAGGAGTAAGATCGGTTTTATCTGACTGCGTTACCGCATCTAAAATAATTTTCTTGCATATTTCTTTAAGTGGACCATATTCGAATAATTCTTCATCAAAATCTTTTGGTTGAGAAGTGCCCATATTCAACAAAAATAAAGGGTTTTTCTTCAATAACGATGTGAATTTGTCAAAAATTTTCTTCTTAATTTGAGGTTGATTTCTAATTATATCTTGAGAATACAATCCAAAATGACCCATGTGCGTATTCCATTCATAGAATACCGCATACATTTTGTCTTCGCTATAATATTCTATATGACGTATCATTCTTTCTACAAATTCATCCCATAATTCAGGATATTTTTTTATCCACCATCCTTTTCTGTAATTACGACTCTTTGGGTTATACAATCTTATTAGTCTCATAGGGTCAAAATTATTATGAAGATTGTCAACAATCTCATCTTTCATAATTTCTTCTGCGAATTTTTTTCTATCACCACCGCCAAGATATCCCTGTGCTTCCATCGCTTTTTGAATCTTTTTTGATTTTATTAAGTTGTCTATTCGATTCGTTGTTATGCCGACATTATCGATTTCTGGCACAAAATATTGCGGATTGCTTCTGAAAGAGGTATAATATCCATGAACCATAGCTGCCATAAATTCTTCATCATTAATAATCATATCTTCCGCGAGATCGCCTAAATGTTCAATGGCAAAATTCGGCATTATTCTTAATTTCTTAATAATTTTTCTTCTTGTTTCTTGATCATCTGGTGTGTGAATAAATTCGTATCTTTCTTTCAAATCTTGGAATGAATTACTGCGCGATACTTGCATATCCATTTTATCTATAAATTTAGCGATTTCTTTATAATGACTAATTGGAACATCATTGTTTTTTCCGCGTATTTCTGCTACTGAATCCCCTTCTTTCCTAACAGCAACTTGAGATGTCCCACCTGGAGCAAATATAAAGAAATCACTTCCAATCAAATAATCACTAGATTCACGGACTTTACTGGTACACCATCCTGATTGATTTGAAACCCACATTAAATCTAATCGTTTATCTTCAGCCTCTTCTCCAGTATCAATATTGGTAATCGTTGGTATGTGTAACCAGTTTTTATCTGGGGTGGTACGCTCTTTTTTTATTTCTTCTATTGCATTTTGTCTATATATAAGAGGTATTTGCACTTTTTTGTCACTTGAAGATAATCTCGTATATATATCTTCTACTGCTGGTGTGTATGGCAAATAAAACGGAACTTGGTTATCGGCTCCTGATGTGGCTAAAGCCCCCTTAAGCATCAAAAACATAAATGCCGGATTGTCTTTGAAATGCGTAGACATATATGATTTCCACAACTTATAAATATCGTTTTTTTTCCTATTAACCCAACTTAAATTTTCCCCTATTTCTTGCAGAAAATCAAATTCATCCGTATCATAAACAGCACCTTTTTCGTCTAAATCGTGTTCCACATCACCATAAGAGTAGCCCTGCATAAATAAACCGACAATGTACTCCGCTTCCGAATGCACCATGCTAATGTCGCCAGTCGTATCTTCATCTAAATTATCAAAAGAAGTTAATCTTTTTTCTTTGTCCAAATCGAGTTGCGGTATCAGCTTTAAGATATGTTCTTGGATTAATCGTTCGGCCTCTTCCCCTCTAATACCTTTAGGGATTTGATTCCAGTCTATTAGATTTTCATGGCGGAAAATAAAGCGCTTGAGTATCGGATCAGCATTTTCAAGTTGATAACGCTGTATTTTTTGTTCATAAGCACCAAGTTTAAATAGCGCACGAAAACCCATAACCTTATTTTCGATATTTATACGACTTTTCCTCGCTCTTATGACAAATAAGTAGACTTGTGACCAAACTTTTTATTAAATTCGATAATACGCTTTTCTATGTCGTAATATGTTTGATTGATTTTTAACCAAGATACTTTTTCGTCTGCCAATATCTCATCTATCTCTTTTGATGGTTGTGTCAATTTCTTAAAAATACGTTTTTTTCTTTTGTCTATAGCGTCGAACATAACGAACTTCCAATTTCTATGCTGTTTTTTGGCTAATAATTTCCACGCCTTCAAAAAAGCTTCCATCTCAGATTCTCCAATCATGTATAGTTTTTCTCTTTCTAATAGAGTAAAAATTCCATGACTTGCAAGATTTTGAATAGCATGATGGACTATGCTGCCAGTCTCATTCAAAAAGAACATTTGATACGAATGCTGTATTTCGTGCCTTAGAGCCGCAACAAGCTCAAAATAAAAATCTTTATCTAATAATGAATACTCTTTGTCATACATATCTATTGGTAAAAAGCATATAATGTAAATTACAGAAGAATGGGAATGATATAGTATTCCATTCATTCTAGGAGCATCAACAGATTCAGAATATACGAACGTAACATTGACTTGATCAATGCATTCGCAATTTTCTATCGTAATATCCAATTCAGCTATATCATCATCATTTTGTGCATCAAAAAATAATTTACGATGTTTATCGCCAATGCTACAAAACTTGATAGATTCTTTCTTTATTTTTCTCAAATTCATAAGGTATTTTGATCTTTTAACAAAAGTAAAATCTCGTTTTTTGACCACATCAGATATGGTTTTTGCTACGCGATTAGTAATTTTATCTAAATGATGACTTTTATTGAAATCTGGCATCATAATTTTGATAATTTCAGACACTATAATTCTCCTACATAACAATTATAGATAGACAGAAATGTAAAAATTACAACAAAATATTAATTTCTGATGAGTGAAGCGACTTTAATTATGCTGTACCAGTTATGCGCTCTAGTTTCAGAGAATTGTCGAACTATGCCCTGAATTCTTGGGTCACTCTTTACTAATGGCGGCAAATTATTCCATTGTGAAATAAGTAATGTATAGTTGTGATCATTTAGCAATCGTTCTACTAAAGCGTTTGCAATGTCTGGAAAATCTGCTAACATAGAAATATTGATTGATGGAAAACGAGCATAACCAGTTCTTATTTCTTCTGCTAGAACTGGAACTAACTCTCTTTGTATCTTATCGTGTATTTTTGGATGTTTAAGAATACCAGGCATCGTTTGAAAATAGCTTAACTGCATAAAGGTCAAACTATTAGATAGAGCATTTATATATTTCTCTTTTCTTTCCTCATCAGACATAATATATTCTTGAATGGACTTTGGCGACCTTGGGAATAGAGCAGGAGTAGATATCAAATATGTATACCATGCCTTTTGCCACTCATCACCTAAAAATTCTTCTTTGCCCTTACCTTTGAAAAAACGATTCTCAGCATTATTTGCCATACCGTAACCAAGTTCGCTGATAAATTGGGTTTTTTCACCGACAGGTAGATTCTGTATTAATGTTTTCAATGTGTCATTAACAAATTTATTAACAAATCTTGGTCGTTTTTTCCGCCGCATATGATTAACAATGCCCATTGAAGTCATAAAAGTATTTGGATTCAAAGAATCTTTTAGTATTTTTTTATATCCAGAAACAATATATGATCTGAGTCTATCATCTTCAAGAATTTGTTTAGTCAATTGTGATACGGCGATTAATTGACCATCCATGATCTGTGCGGAAATAAATTTGGCTAATGTCTCTTGTGCTTTAGGATCGACCTTTACAAATTTTGGAATACTATTTGGGTCCGATAGATCGACATTATGCATGAAGCCTTCAATGCCTCTTCCGTCTTCAAATCTTTCGACGCTATACTGTAATGATTCAAGCATCTTCTTTTTGATCTGATTTCTTACTTTCTTTGTTTTGAATCTATCCGGCAACTCATCTATCTCGAACACATTTCTGGTAGAAATATGTTCTTGTATTCTTCCGGAGATGGTTTTAGTTATCTCAGGATCACTTAATACAATTTGATTAAATGTGTCATATATTTCTTTTTCTCTGTCGTCGCCCCCGCGAATATATCTATCTAATTCTGGCTCTAAATTCCATAGGTTAACACCATAAGCTTCAAGGTAGTTACGGAAAAACAAAATTAATGTTTTTTGAGCAATTTTTTTAATGCGAGGAATATTAATGATTTTTTTCGGCAAATTCACCAAAAAATCTTTTATTACAGTTTCTGCATAATTATAACCATAATAGTTTTCAGATATAGTTGTTGATATTCTTTTAAGTATTCTTTCAGTATTTTTTGTAAATGCAGAACGTATTTCTCGACTTCTATCAAATAATTTTTCAGAGTATGAGTCTGATATATCTGTTGTGTAGAACATAGAATTAATTTCTTCTACAACCGCATTTACCAGTAATGGCCTTTTTATGCGACTTTTCATAATTTTATCGACCACAGCATCATCGCAATCATCTAAAAATCGAACATGATTTACTATCGCTCCTGACAAATTGGCAGAATAATTTGTTAAATAATCGACTGTTTTAGTGGCAAATGTTTCCCAAAAACCATCTTGTTGTGATCGTCTTTGCCTTCGTCCTTCTTCGTATTTCAATCCTGCTTGATAGTCTTCTTCAAAAGTACGTAAAGCTACAATATATTGCCCATATAACTTTGGATTTTGTTTCAATATTTTGTTTAATGTTTCGTTCTCTTTTAATGAATCTAATTGATACGGTTCAGATGCATAATCAATATACGTTGCAATTTTTTCGAGAATTGTATTATAATACTCTGGATTGTTCAAGAAAATAGGCTCTATCTCAGTTGCTAATTCGAGCATATCATCGGTGTCTTTCAGCGCAAACAACGCTTTTTTCATGGTCAATTTTGTTGTGTATTCTTGTATTCTCGGGTCGTTTGTCATCTCAGGTACAGAAGCAAAAAGTTTAACAATGGTTTCATCAATTCCAAATTCACCAAGCGATGTTTGGCCAGTGGAAGCATTTTCAAGGAATTCAGAAGCTGATTTTAATATCGATTCCCTAATTTGTTTATTGTTCAATATTGATTCAGGGACATACTCAGAAACTGCCCAATATTGGGCAAATTGAGGATTCGGTAATTCTTCCTCTATAAAGTCCATTGAAGCCTTATATAAAAGAGATTGTAAATATGGTTTTAATTTTAATAATGTATGTACTGGTGAGCGTAATGCCTGTTTAACTTGATAGAGAGCATCAGCTTTATTCGGAGCTTCTTCCATTCTTCCATGGATTGTTTTTTTAACGGCATTAGACGCTGCTGGGTTGATGCCCTTTAGAAATATAGGATCATTACACCATGTGGCGATATCTGAATCATTTGATATATCCACTGACATGATTGATTGTTTTTCTTGACCATATTTCCCTGACAATACATCAACTATAGTTTTAGCAAAAACGGGACTGTGTACTACGGCGTTAGATGCAGGTCTACCTGTGTGGCGTAAGGCCGCATTTTTAATAACGTCGCACCATAAGAATATCTCTTTTTCTGTAAATACTTTTTTAATATTAGGATAGTTATTGAACGTTCTTAGTTGTTCATAACGGATATGTTTTTCTATTTCCCATAAATACCCTATATTATTAATAATCTTTATTAATTCTTGTTGTATCGATTCCTCCCCTAAGAGGTCTTGTGGTATACTTTCATCTAAATAAGGATCATACATACCCTTGGTTATCTTCATCTGATTGAGCCACAATTTTTCTCTTTGTCTATTTTTAATTTCATTTATAAGTTTTTGTCTTTTTTGAGTCTTACACTTAGAGGGGATATTTCTCCAAAAGCGTTCTAATCCTTCGGTAGACATATTCGGATTATTCTCATTTATATATGTATCTATACATTTATCAAGCAATTTTTTTTCTTTCAATTCTTTAAATAACGCATCAGGACAATATAAAGCTTCACCTGCTTGAGTCACTAAGAATTGCCCATGTTTCAATAGCAAATCCATCCATGATTGCATATAGTTATCTTTCCATGCTTCTTTTACCTCTTTTAATGTCTCTGGTATATCATTGTTTCTCCAAGCCGGATTAGATTCTGCATATCGATAAAATATTTTAATTTTATCAGATGGCGTAGACCTATTTACCATACTCATAAGAGCAGCTTTTACTTTAGGCATTATTAGTATCTCTTCTGGTGGGAATCTGTCTCTTTGATTTCTTTTACTATATTCTTGATATAATATTTCTGTTGGATTTTCTAAAACTTTAACAGCAACTCTATTTTCTATTTCATCTTTCGTAGCATCTTTAATTTCTCTTGTTAATGAAGTAAATAAATCTAGATTTTTTAAAATTTCTTCTACAGCTTCTTCTCTTCCGCCACTTTCTATTAATGTAGAAATTTTATAAATAGATTCTAAGGTTGAATATACAGAAGAATTAGAGGCTGTACTTTCCCAATCTTGAGATTTAACCAAAGTGACAGTTTCTCTCCAATAAGGAATAAGTCTATCATCTTGATTGCTTTCTCCCCTTAATTCGACAATATTCTTTCCACTAAACCGTATAGCAACTCTTGCTCTTTCAGAATCATCTAAATACAAGAAGAAATCACCTGAGGACAAGTAATTAGTCGCAGTTCCTTCTTGCCCCACACACCAACCATTCAAATTGCCATAATGCATTAACAAACTTACATTGTCTTCAAATGTTCCATATTTTTCTGGACTACTATCTGATTTTGTTTTAGATGGAATAAATAACCAGCGTCCAGATGCAACTCCCTTTTGGAAATCAACATAATGATATTTTTCTTTGATAACCTTGTCAAAAGTTTTTTTGTATACTTTCAACATCTTGGAAGATTGTTCTGGATTATCCGTATAAGAATCGAAAATAGTTTGTACAACTTCTTCCCAAAAATCTAGTGTTGGAGTCTTTTTCGTGTTTGGTGAAAAGTCAAAAATAGGCAATAAAAGAAGAAATCTAAATTCTGCTGGATATCTACTTGTGTTAGCGATCCATACATTAAAAATGTCAGCTTTTTTAGAGTTAAATAATGTTATAAGTTGTAAAGCCGCTTTTTTCTTATCATGTGGATAAAAAGAAATAGCTTTTTGGACTTCTGGATCAGGGTCATTTAACAATATTTCCGCTTCTTTGTCTATGTCCAGATCAAAAATGAAATTGCTTTTAGATAATTCTTTTTTAATTCTTTCGCTATTTTCTTCTGCCCACACTGTGGATCGATCCCAATCACAACCAATACCAATAAATGCCTGTATAGAATTCGGAGCAGCTTTTTCTTCTACCAATGGTACCAGTTCTTTTTCGATATACGCCCTTAGTCCTGAAGCATCTTTATGGTTAAAGTTTGAATTTTTGATCCATTCTCTAACATCCTGCCAATTTAGGTAAGGCGAGTTGTTAAAAGTGTTTACAAATAATTTCAATAACGGTTCATCTTGTAATTTGAACTCGATAATGATATTTTTAACACTTGCCGCTGTTTTTGTTAATGTAAATAAATTTTCCATACAATTACCTATAAATACACAGATCGCCTATTATGTATTACGGATTTTTGGGGAAAAACCTTTTGCAAATTTATGATATAAATCAGTTTATAGATACAGAACTCATCTTTATGAAACTATACCAACTATTAGACTGAGTGAATAAACCTTGTAATACATGTTGAATTCGAGGGTCTTTTTTGACATTTGAAGGAATATCATTCCAATTATCTATAAGCCATTTATAATGCCCTCTGCTCAAAACCATATTGACTATTGCTTCAGTCACTTCAGGATAATTGCCTAATATTTTAATATTTTGGCTATCAAGAGATATCCTATTATCTTTTATATCTTGTACCGTTGTTGGTACAATTACTTCTTTGATCTTTTTTTGTATATTTTCATCGTTGAACAGCGTCGGAAGCCGATGCGCTCCATACAACATATACTCATCAAAAGCAGGCAAAAGGGCTTTTGCCAAATCACTTGTGCGATCTTTATCAGAAAAGATGTACTCTTTAATAGCCTTGGGAGCATTAAAAATACCACTTGGGAATTTCATGAGATGGCTCATCCAAGCTTGTCCCCAACCCTCTATGTTAAATGTTTCTTTTCCCTGTCTGCTTGATACCAAATCATCCAAAGAATATCCATAATTACGTATGACATTTAATATTAATGTTTTTTTGTCTAATGGTATTTCCTTAAAAATAGATTCAAACACTTCTTTGATAAATTTATTGATAAATTCTGGACGCTTTTTCTTCACAACGTGTTCTATCAATTTGTAGGCCATTCCACCAGCGGAATATTGACCAGGGTCTGTCACGTACTCGACAGCCTTTTTATATCCATCAACAATATATCCTCTTTGTTGTTCATTATCCAACATGGGCTTTGTTATCTGAGAAGTCGCTGACCAAATACCTTTTGCGACATATATACCGATGACTTTCGCTAATAGTTCTTGTATTTCTGGGTCTTTTTTGACAAACTGAGGAATAGAATCAGGATTTCCCATTTTTATCAAGCCGCCACCAGTGTTATTGGTGTTTACCATCTCCTCAAGGTACTCTCTTATTCTATTCTTGATTTTTTCTTTAATCTTTTTAGTTTTAAATCTCTCAGGAATTTTCATCAAATCCATTGGACTCTTGTGTTCAATCGATCTTTTTCTTTTCGTATCCAATATTTTTTTGATTTCTGGATCACTATAAACTAGTTCTTTAAATCTTCGTTTGGCGTTGGCCGCAATTTCATTATTTTTAGTGTGATGATCCATTACCCCATCCATATCCCATCCAGATATATATCCAATATATTTGTGGAAAAATTTGATAAGGAACTTTCTAATCTTGTCATGCAACTCTGGAATATCATATATTTCCTGAGGCATCGTTCCAAGAAAAGTTTGGCATACAACGCCAGCATAATAATTATGATAATAATCATTTGCCACAGAACTAATTTCTGATTGTATTTTGTTTTTAAATATTTTAAGATAAGTGGCTTTTATTTTTTCACTTTTTTCAAACAATTTGCTAGAAAATTTAGTAGTAAAGCCTGCCAAAGTTGTACTTAAACTTTCCAAAGCCTTAACGATATAATTGGTTTTTTTCTTATCTTTTACAATCGCATCGACAATACTATCATCCCTGTCATCTAAATTATCAAGATTTCTATTAATGTAAGTTAAAAGTTCAATTTCGTCATGCATCCAATTGCCTTTTTGCGTGGCAAACATTTCCCAAAAACTAAGATTTCCATTAGGTTGTAATATTTTCCCTTTATTGTCCGTTGCTTGTTGATCTCTTTTTTCTTGTTGTTTTTTCAATTCTTTCAATCTAACAACATATTTACCATATAACTTTGGATTTTGTTGAAACATATAATCAATTGCTGGAGTTTTTTTCAATTGATTTAAACAATCAAGATCATTACAAGTAGGAATTGCTTTTGTTATTTTTTCTAATACAACATCGTAATATGCTTTATTTTTTAATAAAATAGGTTCTACAGCAAAAACAAGATCAGTGGGATAAGTAACATTTTTTAACGATAGCATTATCTTTTTATATGTAATTTTTGATAACAATTCTTCTATTTCAGGTATATGGATTAAACTTGGCATATTGGTAAATATGGTTTTAAATGATGAATCACTCATATCCGGATCATCAATATACCGTTTCAATTTGTTAATGACTACTTCATGTATTTTGTCCTGTACAAAACTATTTTTCAGTATATCTGATGATATGAAATTCTTAAAAGCCCACAACCGTCTTGATGTAGTATTAGGCAAAGTATTTTCAATAAAATCTATGACGATATCATATTCTTTTCTATTGATGTATTTTTCAAGTCCCAATGCTTCGATAAATGGGAAGTCTGATACTGTTGACAGTGCATTAAGTTTATCTCGTATATCGTCTATATTACCAATCGTATGCGTTCTTCTTTTGATGGCTCCTGACAGGCTTTTTGCAACCCCATTGAACAATCTTGGACTTGTGTTAAACATCGATTGTATATTCGATACTCTATTTTCTGTTATTTCGAGTATTAGTCTTGCACTATATTCCCAATCTCTATCTCGTAACCTGTCACTAAACTCTTTAATAAAAATAGGATTATCTAATATTCTTTGAGGTGGAGTACCGCCAAATTTAGCACCCGTAACAAAAAAGCCTTTTTTCAATTGATTTGTCCACCATATTATTTCTCGTCCTTGACACACTTTTTGTAAATCTTCATATTGATCAATTTTTTCAATCATACTCCAAGTTACTGCGTTGTCCACTTGATTAAAATCGTCCGTATCATTGATAATTCTTATGAATTCTTTTCTAATATCTTCTGATTCTAAAAGTTCTACTGGCATTTCGTAAGCATCAGAATCTATAAACTTATTAGTCTGTCTGATATTATTAAGCCATAATTTATTTTTCTGTTTTTCTTTAATTTCATTAACTTTGCCTAAGATTCTGTCTTGTGTTTGAAATGGCAGCATAGAAACAAGTCTTTTTAACCCATCTCTCGAAGTATTTGGGTTATCTTCATTTAAATATCCTTGAATAATTTGATCAGTAATGCCATTTCTCTCCCAATAGGCCAGCAATGCATTTTTAGGATTGCTGATATTATCACCAGAAATTTTATCTTGCACTGAGAAACTCCCCTCCTGTGATATCAATTCTGTCCAAGATTTTAATTTATCTTCATTCCATAATTCTGTTAATTCCTCTAGTTCATTCCATACGCTTGCCCATTGGCCATAATGTCCCCAAAAATAATATAATTTTATTCTTTGTTCTGTCGATGCTATTTCAGGAAGTTGCATAAGAGCGGCTCGAATTTTAGGCAAAACAGCTAATCCTCCTGCTAAGAATGTCATACTTTCACGAGCAAAAAGAGACATCGGGTCTTGAATAATTTTTGCGGCTATCATTTCTTCCAATTCCCCTGATAGTTTGTCTTTATTTTGTTTTGTTAGATTGTCAAATTTACCATAATCGTTCACAATGACATCGATAGCCTTCTGTTTTCCCTCTTCTCCTTCTTCCATCAAATGATTAATCTCATATGTTGTTTTTAATCTCGCATATATATGTGAAGATGATAATTTATCTTCCCAATCTTGAGACTGTATAAAAGCAACAGTTTCTCTCCAATAAGGCTCTAAACGTTTATCCTGATTTCTTTCCCCTCTTAACTCGGAAATATTATCTCCACTGAATCTGATGGCGATTCTAGCTGCCTCATTTGCATCTAGATACAAAAAGAAATCGCCATCTGTCAGATAACTGGTTGCAGTTCCTTCTTGTCCGACACACCAGCCATTCAAATTACCATAATGCATTAATAAACTTACATTATCTTCGAATTCTCCATATTTTTCTGGTTCCTCATCAGACTTTTTTTTCGACGGGATAAACAACCAACGTCCAGATTCAACTCCTTTTTGGAAATTGACATAATGATATCTTTTTTCAGCAACTTTATCAAAAGTTTTTTTGTATACTTTCAGAATTTTTGTGGACTGATTAGGGTTCTCTTTAAATGAGTTATACATGTCCCATACAACTTCTCCCCAAAAATCTAATGTTGGAGTCTTTTTTGTATTTGGCGAAAAGTCCAAGATCGGGAGAAGAACAAGAAACTGGAATTCAGGTGATTCACTAAAGTTCCCGCTCATTTCATTTAACCATAACTTAAAAAATTGAGATTTTTTCATGTTGAAAATGGTTAATAGTTTTCGTTCAGCCGTTTCAGGATCATTGGGGAAACAAGATAATGCTTCTCGTACATCTGGGTTAGGATCATTTTCTAGAATTTTAGCTTCTTTTTCCATATCCAAACTTAATATGTAGTTACTTTCGCCAAGCAGTGTTCTTATTCGCTCTTTATCTTCGTCGGTCCTATAGTTAGACTCGTAATAAAAATTCTCCCAATTAAAACTGTTACCAATTAGGTTCTGTATCAAATCATATGGAGCTTTTCTCCTCAATTTGCTCATCAAAACGCTAGTGATATATTGTCTCAATTCTGGGGCATTTTTCGAATGTCCTCTTTCTTTGATCCAGTCACGAACTTCCTGCCAATTCAGGTAAGGTGAGTTGTTAAAAGTGTTTACAAAAATTTTAAGCAACGGTTCATCCTGTAGCTTAAATTCAATAATGATATTTTTAACACTCGCTGCTGTTTTTGTTAATGTAAATAGGTTTTCCATAGTATATATGTTATATCTATAAAACTGCTCCCTTATATATAACGGATTTTTTGACATAAACCTTCAAGAAATAAAGGCCAAATTAATAAATAACAGTAGTAATAACTATCGTGAGTGCAACAATTTATAAAATGATTTTGGATTTTATAGAAACTACTGGTGTGACAGTGGATTTAGCCACCCATGATCTTGATGTCGTACTACAACGAATAGAATTGATTCGAGAAGAATATCCCAATTTAGATAGCATTGAGAAATCAACACAAAATATTATAGAACAGCTTATTTCTGTCAAAAAAGACATTGATGAGTTACACCAAAAAGCAAAAGAGGAAAGATAATCTATAAATTGAAAGATTATAGTGGAGACAGTGTATGAACTGGTTTAACAACATCAAAAAAGCGTATATGGAAAATGTTGAGCAACCTTTCTGGTCCAACAGTGAACCTCCAGGATATGGCTTAAAACAAAGACAATTAGATTTTCCTGTAAAAGACCCTATCAAAAAAGTCGATGTAAGACAAGTTCCAATACAAGACCAAGATGAAGAAGAACTAGAAGTTTTAAGGGGCGATCTCCAAAAAATAGACTATAATTATCCATCACCACAGGAAGAAGAAGTCCTTCAATCAATAGTGGATTCATATAAACCATATATACTCAGAGCTATACAACCAATGATAAAAAATCCACAAGTTATAACATCAGATTATTTAGAAAAAACCGTAGGTGACTTCACCGAGTCTATAATATCAAAAGAACAAGTTACAAAACCAGTTTCACGAGCAATTATTTATCATGCCGTTTACGAAATCGTAACGGTTGCTATGGGTAGAGACGATTTTGATTTTGAAGATATCGAAGTTTAATTATTCTTTAACCACTCAATACACTCCTCATAAAGTTCATTAATATCATCTTTTGATAGCCTTAATGCTTGAACGTCTTCTTTGTTACGTCTAGGCACTTTTGCGTTCTCGTAATCCCTTTCAATGGAATAAGTTAAACTCCATTTGTCTGAGAAAACAGGACAACGTTCCGGTTCAGGTCGTGGACCTATAATTTCGTAGCCAGTTCTCTGACTATCTGCATTTCTGGTCCATTTTCTGATAACGCGATTTTGAGGCTCTTTTCTTCGCCAACGGTTCCACGCAGCCTGCATCTTAATCGAAAGATATCTAACATAATTGATCTTTCTAAGCTTTTGATACGTTTCATAATCGCATGGGTGATATCCCCATTTAGATTGATGAACTTCTGTTGGCACTGTTTCGATCTTGATTTTTCTGATTCTTGTTCGATTTTCCATTGTTATTTTCCTTTCATTAATGGTAAATTAGAAAAAGCCTTACGCTGGTCACCATAGAGAGGTTCCGTAGCTAAGGCTGTAAGTTGATTTCCTATGTCTGGCTCACAGAAAGAGGCGTGTTGAATGCCAGATTCAATTAATTTGTCGCTAAAATCATATAACGCCCTCTCATCCGCAACTGTACAGACAATAAGGTTACAGACTTCTTGCGGTTGGGGGAACGCTTTTGTGGCTTCCACAGATGCATGACAAGATTGAACGCATTGTTGTGGAGTTGAGAGATTACGTCGAGTAATGACGTAGATATAAGGATGTGACTTGTTTACCTATCCGTATTCTTGTTTTTCAGTCTAACGCATAATTTTCTCCTTTTATATATTATAGGAATTTTATCGAAAAACCTTTACCCTTTTTCACATCTGTAATCTGAGTAACCAAATCGTCCAACTGGTCATCGTCTATGTATACCTTTGCTACAGCAGTGCGAGGCTTCGCAATTAAGAGCGTATGTTTGTTCGGATGCCTCTTTGACCAACCCTTCGGCATGATTTGTAGTTTTATTTTGCTCATAGCTACTCCATTATAGTACGTTGTAAGAATTTTTTAACGCCCTCGGTGGGATTCGAACCCACAATATTTGATTTAGAATCAAATGGTTTATCCGTTAAGCCTACAAGAGCATGAAAACGTCTATTGCAATATCTTCTTCATGTGTTCTTCTAAATGATATAACCAATCTATAGGGGCTTCAAGTGACTGATCTATCTTCTTCCATGTCTTTGTACCAACAAAAATCCATATTAATCCACCAAATATAAAACCTATGAATACGATCAACGTACCTATAAGAGCTATAGCTATCACAAGAGGTATCGTTATGAAAGGAATAAGGATTAACAATCTCTGCCAAAACTTAGTGAATTGACAACCAAAGCATTCCGTCAACATCATTGCATTAAAAAAACACGACATTACATAAGCAACCGAACCAAAAATAATCACCAGATAAAGTGGCATCATAATATTTCTCCCTTCATAACATTATAGATGATCGGCACGAGAAGAAACTAAGAAAACTTGCGGAATCTTTTTATAAGAAAAGTTTCTGTTGAATATGGCACTTCTATCACATTAAATAAGTCATTTATCTTGCTAATACTCTTTTCTTCACACGCCGTCATGGTTGCATCAAATTTTTTAGCATAATCCAAAAATGACATATAAAATCTTATTAGATGTTGAATCAATTCGGTATCTAAAGTACCCTCACATATTCTAAATTCAACTGTTTTACGTGCCTCATAATGATGTAATGAGAAAATGACATGATGTTGAGTCGATTCTTCAAAAGCATATTTAAAATATTTAGCCAAAGTGTCATTCTTCCTGTATCTGTGCAATAAATGGGCACAATAATGTGTATTATTGCGTCTATGAGAAGGAAAACACATGGAGAAAATCTTTTCCATTTGTATCCATGCTACAATCAATTTATCTGGAGATATGTCTTTGGCATTTATGTGAACATGAAAAGCATCACGTTTACTAACTTTGACTTCACCTGATTTCTTTAGAAAACTAATTACTTTGAAAATTTTATTTAAATCAGGATAAGATGAAACAGGAGTTGCCAATTCGCAATCAGTAGAAGCATCAGTTTTCATATGCCATCGCTTATTGTTTACAGAAGAGTACCAATCATCTTTTACACGAAGACTGTTGCCCCCATAAACTTTCCCAATAGCCTTCCTGGCAATTTTCGCTACTTTATGAAAAGATGAAGAGAATTCGAACTCACAACCAAACTCCCTGGAATATTTACTCATTAATAATATGTTCACCTTAAAAAAATGTATTTCCTTGCTGCTTCAAAAATATATTATAATTTTCTTATATCTTTTTGTGTTACACGCATTTTTCTTTGAGTACCAGTTACTACTTCACCTTGTTGTCCGTCCCAACTAATAAGATTTGCAGGGCTTTCATTTGCAGGGTATCCAACCAAATATACTCGTTGACCGACCTGAACTTGTGGAGCATATGGTTTTAATTGATCTAAAGTTACAACTTGATATGGGATATTCTGACCGGGAACTCTCCCCTGTGTAAGTATGCGGGCCTTACCAGCGTGATAGCTTCCTTCTGGAAAAATTGCTTCAAATTTTCCGACAACTTCTTGACCGGATGAGTGAGTAAAAGAAACGATGTCACCAACAGAAGGTGTATATTGAGCCAATTTTTTCTCCAAATAAGTATCTCTCTCTTCTGTTTCTGGTGCAGGTTCAAAGCCCATTCGTTCATAAACTGGACGAGCCTTATCAGAAGAATCTAAACCAACGCGTTTCAACTCCCATTCTTTAGCTTGATGCATAATAGAATTAACGAAAAAGCTTCCTAACCCCTTTTGTCTGAAACACGGATGTACATAAAGGCTCATGATATAAGCATAGCTATGATAAAAATCTCTTGTCATAGTAGCAGTACCTATAACTTTTGGATACTCTTCATCAGGCATATACCATAAATAAAATTTAGTTGTTATTCTTTTATCCTGTTGTGAAATGCGGATATCAGCAAAATTGATATCTTTAGGACATTCAGCTTCAGGGTCAACTCCCCACATTCTGATATTTTTTTCTTCTGTTTGTTCGCCGGGGTCACGTAACTCGTGACTATGAGGAATAATACCAGGTCGTTTGTTCTCAGAATCATTGATTTTAACTTCTGGTTTCCCAAATGAATGATCAATGAAATTCATCAAATCTCTCATGTCAGGATCATCCGGATCAATTTTAGCAGCTTTTTTTTCAGTTCTCTTACATCCTTTTGCTAATTCTATTGCTAATCGCATCTGTTTGTGATCTTTTGCTCTTACAAACATCCGTAAACATCGTCCTATACAATCAAATTTCTTTTGATCACCAAATCCCGAAGCAATATAATAGTTTTGGATTATACCGCCCATATCGTGATTTAGCGCACCACCAGCTTTCGCCCTGGCATCCATTACCAATTTCGTATCCATTGGTATTGCTTTATTTTTGCTTTCTTTATACCAACTCATTCTTCTATAGCGTGCCTTATTTTAGCTAGATCGCGCGGTAAAACCACATCTATACCCTTAATCTTTCCAATTTTGACTTTCAATTCCTTGTCTTTTTTGAATTTTACATGAGAACCTTTCAAGAATAAGACACTATTAGCTTTTTCACCAGAAGACAAATCTTGTACTAATAAAGGAGAATAACATTTACTAGTAATAACAACCTTATTTTCTTTAACAATCAAAGAATAATTTTCAGTTTCTAAATCGTCCTGAGTTTGTACGATTTCAGTATGATCCAATTCATGTTCAGGGTTAGCTAAAGCAATGAATTTATTGGAATAATCCAATAGATAACCGCTTATCTCCACTGTATCATCTATAGTAGGACAACGAAGTTCGGCTACCACCGGTTTGCCAATGTGTTGTTCAAGCATCGCTTCATATAAACTATCGTCTACGACATTAACAGCTTCAACTCCTATGTTCTGCACTTGAGATTTAGATGATCCATAAGAATGAACTTTTTTTCCTTTGTACATCTGTCCTATAATCATGGCAGTAACTTTTCTTACAGTATCTTTTATTCTACGGAAAAGATTAGTCCCCCATCGCCAACTTTTAGAGAGATATCCCCTGTGAGCCAAGTGATAAATTGATTTCTTTCTTTTTCGCTCTTGCTTTTCAGTCAGATTACCAGCATAGCGTATTAATATCAAAAAACTGTCTATATCAGCAGTGTAGAACATATAACTCTTCTTGACTACGCCATGACTGCTGTAAGGCTTGTCATAAACCAATTCTATGCCCCCAGGAAAGATTTTAAGCGTTCCCCATATCGTTGTGCCATCTTCCATACCAACGGTGCTGTGGAAGCCGTGAAACGGCTTTAAACCCCTATCTTTCCTGCGTGTTCGCATAATAGCCATAACTATGGCAAAAGCAAGCATGGCACCAGCAGTTATCAAGAAAGAAGAACTAAATAATGCCGAAAAATCCATTTATTTACTCCTACTCATCGGTGGAGTCTGTTGTATCTGTTCTCTTCTGAAATCATCCGTTGTTTTGTCTTTCAGCTTTTGTTCTTCCAGTTTTTCTAATACCTTCTTCAGAATTTCATCATCATTCGGGGTAACAGTTTCACTAACTTTACCTTCTTTTACAATAGAAGGTAAAATGATATTTTGTTGTATTTCTTTAATAATACCAATTTGCAATTCAGAAGATGCTTTTTCACTATTTAATTCACGCAACAATCTCCACTGAGCCTGATCGTTTAACTCGTCCTGTTTCTCCGATGAACTTATTTTGTCTTCCAACGATTCTATTTGTGTTGCAAGAGTGGCTTGCTTTTGTACCATATCCCACTGTAATTTGAGTATGAAACCTACACCAGTTAATAACGCAGCACACACCAATCCAATTAAACCTTTTTTAATAGCAGTATTCATTTTATTCTTTTCGTTTCAAATATGTATTCTGTATTGTACTCCACGATATTCCTTCTAAATATGGAAAAGCTTCAGCATGTTTAGCTTGGATATCAGCTTCTGGGATATCTGCTCCATTGCGATAATTTACCAAATCATGTACTAAACTAAATGTCTTCTCATGTTGATTAAGTCGCTCTAAAGCTTGTGTCTTTCTGTCTGAATTTCTGAGCCTATTTACTCGTTTTACAGAATCTGTAAGTAATTTATGAGCTTCTGCTACCGAATCTGTAGTGAAAATGTCTAACTGACGAGCATTACTATGCCAACGATAATTAGTACGACGAGTTTCGCCGGGTTCGCATAAAGGTTGAGTGTTCCAGCAATTTTCTACATGTAACCAATAGGCTTTCATTTTTTTCCATGCAGTAGCATACAGTTTCTTGCAAACTGCCTCTAATTCTTCATTAAACGTTTTACCACTTGGGCCTTCCCATAATCGTTTTGCAATAAGATATAATTTTGGCCCATCAATCGAATATACAGGATAAGTTTCAGCATAAAATCCATTTGCTCCAACCTCATAACGAGAATCAATCAATTCAAACATCTTTCCAACATACCATCGTGGCACAATAAAGTTACTGCCATATAGGTATTCAGATGCCCATTTGTTTCCAGAGGCGTTACCGTGATCCTTCCAATAATCAATACGCCCCTGGCGTTCAGAGACTTCACCCGGATCGTATAATTGAGCAGCATCGCCCATACAATCACCAGTAATAACCATTTCATCCCAATCTGGAGTTAAAGGATGAACAAACAACCCCGCATCTGCTCCTGTGGCATATGTGCCAAGACTAGTGATTTTTTTATGGCCCCATCCGGCTTCGCGTAGCTTTTGTGCAATAGTATTCATGAACCAAATCCATGTATAAGTAATACGATGTCTCTTTTCTGTAATTTCTGGTGGCATATCGCAATGATCAAGACTCCACTCACACCAATTATGGTTATCGTTTTGTCCAACTGTTACGCATTCACTGCCTGGGTGTCGCTCAAAATGCTTAATTACTTCACTGACAACATGATTAATAAATGCAGGTTCAGCCAATCTAGCCTGAGAACTATAATGTCTTGTTGGCATATGTACTTCGCCATTAATGATAGGGAAGTATTCAGGTCGTTCTTCGATATGCATTTCATTATTTACCCAATCACCTGTTCCGTATTTGCGAGGATCAGCATATATCCATAAATTATGTGCCCTCACCCATGATCGATCATGACGATGGGCTTGTGGGCAAAAACGAATCATATCACGCATTGCGAACCATGGTTTTCCACTACGAAAGATTTTTCTCTTAGGAATAACAACACTGGTTTTCTTTGGCAAATATGTCCATGTATCATTCTTGCGATCTCTGTCACCCAACCAAAAAGAGTTAGACATACCTCCCGTCCATACCGCCCCGACTTCACGATAGAAGAATTCATATACACCCCACATCGTGGCCTTATATGTCTTACCAATAATAAAAATATCTTTTGGCTCATAAATTATCACAAATTCATCATTATCGAAATCATCGAGGTGTAACCCGTTTCTCCATAAAGCCAATTCAGTCTCGCGGTGTGTAACGTCCCAAATACGCAGTGTTTCTCGCCCAGTTAAATTCTCTGGCCATACAACCTCTGTTTCAATTCCTTCGATAATACGTGGAAAAAATACACGCATCATCTGCCAAATTTCTGCCTCCATCCAACTGTATTTTTCAGGGTCATTTTTATCATATCCTGTGCTTTGCTTCTCACGCGACCTAACCAATGTTATTTTTGTGTCTTTTGTTATTTTCATTCTTTTCTCCTTACTAGGTTATTTAAATATACAATGTTTTAACCAAAACTCTTCTATTTTAGCGTAAATAAAAACACATTATCACAACGTGATAACGTGTTTTTAACAATAGAAAATAAATTTCTCTAATTTTTTACAATTTGATATTTGGATTGGCGTTTAAAAAATCGTTAAGAGCAAATGCTGCCTCTCTGAACCAATGATTTACTGTTTCAAATTGTCTGTCTTCGCTTCCGAGCATTAATATGATACAATGATCATCTTTACCTATAACTGCTTGACCACCATATTCATCCTCTAAGCATATAAGCGCTTTCCCCCATCTCCTAACATCATAATTTTTGGGCACACGATTTATAACTTTATACATGTTATACTCCTGTTGATAAATAACATTTGATTTTATTCCTTGTAACACGATAAACAACTGGACGATATTTGTTCACAAATATTTCTTTTTCTTTTAACCATCTAAATATCCTGCGACTCATCTCTTTATTTATGTCATCTTTTGTCATTTTTCTGCTACGAGGATAGGTAACTTTAGTACCATCTAGATAATATGGTGGGAATTCTATAGTAATAGGTTCTTCCGCTTTGATAGATATACTGTCCGATTTTCTGATTAGTAATTCAATATCTTCTACGACCTTCGATGAGAAATCGCTTCCTAACAGAATACGACCCTTTAACTGTTCCATTAATGGTTGCATGAGCATTTACTCTTATTTGTCTGGATTGCGGAATTGCCAATATGCTTCTTGTTTAGCATCTTGTTCATCAGATTCATGCGTATCTCCATGTTCGTCCATGTTTGCTCTGCAACAATTGGAAACATAATGATAATCATGATGAGTGCCTTTATGACCGTGGCATTCATATGAACCATGTCCTTCGTCTACTTTCTCAATCTTACACTCGTCTCCGCATTCAGGACAATTATACGCATGTTTAGCAAATTCACTTGTTATAATTTTCATAATTTTAATACCTTAATGAGACATTTGCATAAATGTCATCCCAAGCTCGCCTTAAAGCCTCAAGCTGTTTTGGGTTTCCATTAGTAATATTTCCTGTTAATTTCTGTTTGTAGCTTTCTTACCCTGCCAACTCTTTCCCATTCCTGCCATATGTCAAATAACTCTTTATTTCTCTGTTTGGCTTTTTTTGAAAGAGCGTGTACATGATCTGATAGCAGATTCAATTTCACTTGCCATCTTTCATCTTTAATCTGAGGATTTAATATGTTGATCTGTTCAAAAATCTCATCAAGATAGTCATATAATTCTTTAGTTTTTCTGATGCCAAGTCGTACTCTTCTAGCGTCAGGGAGTTTTTCTGGCATTTCAGGATAATCAGTCATTAGTAACGATTGTGCTTCTTTATCAACGGGAATCAAATAATTGCTTGCCTGCAATGCATTTATAGCGATTTCGTTCATCTCGCCTTTTAACTCTTCAATATCGTTACTAAATTCTGGTAAATTGGTCCAATCATAAGATTTTAAAATGAAACTTGCTTTACCAGTAATTTTGTAGATTTGAACTAATATACTTCTTTTGTGTTTTCTTTTTTCTTTCCAATTTTCGATGTCAAATTTCCAATCATCACGCCTGACATTGAAAGGCTTTTTCTTGGCTTTTTTGAAATTTTGACTAGAAATAGTTCTCATAGTATACTCATTTAAGGTATACTACGATTTTTGTACTTTTCCTCTTGAAATTAATCCATTAATTTGATATATAATGGATTAATATGACTTGTCAACCAAACCCCATTATCCGACTCAAAAAACCTATATCCTGCATCATACATAGTCTTTGCATCAACTTCAAAAACAACAACTTTGATATTACCGAATGCCCTTCTGCTTCCCACGTTAATTGCAGTTTCTTTGTCTTTAGAAAGATGAACATGATTTCTCTTCATCTTACTGATGCCAGCCCTGCTAATGCTGTCTAAGAATGTATCAATGGTTCCGTGATACAGTGTATCAGGAGGAATTTTAGCAGATAATCCTAAATCTACAGGAACAGAATGCCCCTGAGATGCCCTGATGCTTTTGCCATCTTCACTGTAAGCAAAACGCTTTTTATTGTTATTCTCAATAATTTCATCAAGTTGATCTTTATCTATAGACATATTTGTGGTATTGTTTATACTAGATAATAACTTTTCCACATTAACATAACCAGCAGTATC
>Ga0233412_10000294_pt1 | contig 29641 bp, 39 predicted proteins | sample Na_anoxic_4_MG_FD_180667 | JGI IMG/M metagenome (GOLD analysis project Ga0233412, IMG submission 180667) | Seawater microbial communities from Saanich Inlet, British Columbia, Canada - Na_anoxic_4_MG | ecosystem: Environmental > Aquatic > Marine > Inlet | place: Canada: British Columbia... | reverse complement strand
AATGCGTTTTGAGGGAGAAGAAACAACTTTAACAAAAGAGAATGTTCTTGAGTGGTCAGCCGATTCAGATGTTCTAGGTCAAGAGATTGATGAGTTGGATGTTTTTGAAGATTTGAAACTTAATTTAACTTGGGCCTATGGTTCAGCTTATAATGTTGCTGCTAGAGATGAGATATATGGTTCAGCTATTGGAGCTATAATGGATATTTTTGGTAAAGGTGAATGGGGAAGTGAGACATTTACAATGACAAATAATCAAGAAAAAACCGTTCATAAATTAGCTTTTGATGTTACAGGATTAGTTAATGATGCTTTCGTTGAAGTTATGGAGGATTGTTGGGCTGGTTGTCGTAGGTATTGGTCTCCCGATGACCAATACCCTGATGAGTATGGGTTATCAGAAGAAGAAGCTTTTGAAGAATATTGTGAACAATGTGTTGATTTTCCTTTTAATGAGTTTAATGGTTTTATTGATTTTTTTGAATATTATTTGGATGAAAACGATGATATGTTAAACCCAAGATATGATGATTACCCTGACGACAGTAAAATATACCCTTATTTTATTGAAGATGCGTACGCTAGGTTTTAATTATTGTAATTTAAAATCCCCAATAATAAGTAATTACTATTGAGGATTTACAGTGAGGAGGGGACTTGAACCCCTCGGTGAATCTTTTCGTGTCGAGTTTCACAACTGAACCTTATTATCTGAAACCAACCCCATCGTCATAGGGTCGTGTATGCCCTCCACCTCTCACTGGACTATTAATCTACTTATAATTATTAAAATTGTAAATAATATAGCCCATCTTTAGCACAAATATAGTAAAAAAAAGTTAAATAAACAAATTATTTTTTCTTTTTTTTACAAGATTTACATCCGTATTTTGCGTTACTGGTTTTACTACCAGTCTTTAAATCCAAATCCCCTAAATTATCCCTTTTTTTAAATGCTTTTGGTACAACGGTTAACACCATTGCTGAAAGTATAAACAAGTTATTTAACATGGATACATAATCAAAAGTACTTGGGTTATTGAATATTTTTATTATTGGTTGTGTAATTGATACCACTAACCAAAACACAAACGATAAACTTATTAATATAGCTATACTATTCCCCTTTTTCATAATTTTTTTATTTAATGTTAACAATTTATTGAACAGTAGTCATAATGTAAAGTCATTTCTAAGTTTTGTTCAGTTTCACTACCCTCAACTGGTGAATAAATTATGGCGGAAGGAAAACAACCTCTTAAATCCCATCTTTCTATTTCAACACCCGTAGGGTCTAAGGTCTTTATACAAATATTTTTTTTGTATCTACTAGAATGTAACCAATCTCTAATAAAATCTTGAAGCTCTGTTTCATCCGTGTTTATACCATCTCTGAATATGACCTGTATTGGTTGTATTAAATTTCTACCCATAATAGGTTCCTCCCCAATCCAAGGGTGTGGTATGTGTGTTTGTTGTACTACTGGTTTTTCAGCGTCAACATGAAATAAACCTAATCTATCACCCATTGGTAATTCCATTATTCTTCTAAATGTTCTTGTTTGTGTATAACCACCATTATTGAAAATATTGGGATAATTCCTACCTGAGAATTCTGTAAATTTTTTTAATATCTTTTTTGGCTCCATTAATTAAGATTAAACACAATTTTATTATAATAAACGATATTTATAATAAAATGCTTATATGTATTTTAATTTAAAGGACTTAATTAAGGAAAGTATTAATCTTTTTGAAGGTAGGAAAGAGGATGCTAGAGCTAAGTATACTGGGGTACCAGAAGAAATATTTAATATATTTGTATCGGATGACCCATCTGATAACCATAAATATCTTGATTGGCTTATGAAACGTTGGCAAGATGACAACTGTCAAAATTCTAGTTATAGATGTAGAAGTACTAGTAATGCATCAAAATTAATGAATGACATTAAATTCTTTAACGAATCACAACATAAATACGATATAAAAGATATTAATGGGTTTATCAGTATTAACACTTTTGTTAGTAGAACACAAGAAGCTAGACTAAAATTAACTAAAGGTGAGTTAAAAAAACAAGCAACAAAGTTATATGAAACGGATAGGTATTTAGTTATTGAACCACATAGTCACGCATCATCTTGTTATTATGGGGGCGGCACACAGTGGTGTACTACAAGTAGGGGCTATGCTGGACATTTTGATAATTACTATAAAGATAACTCTTTATTATATTTCATAAATAAAAAAACAGGTAAGAAAAGAGCTTTTCTAACTAACATTACTAGACCAATGTTTGGGCCTAATGGGTATGGTAATAATATTGATTGGTTACATGCTGGTGATAAAGAATATCGTAATTATAGAGGTCAAATATACACCGAAACAGATAGGCTGGGTAGGAGTTTTGCTGGAATACCAGTAGAAGCTAGAGAAGCTATGCAAAAGGGGCACATTGAAAAGGCTAAAAAACACGCTAAAAATCTTAAAGATTCCCCAAGTAAAATAAAACTAATGCAACAATTGGGTATGGAGGGTATACCAGAACTTGAGGTGATTGAGGGTAGTTGGGATGTTTCTTCTAATGGTCCAATCCCTAAAGGTGTTAAAGAAATCACTGGAAACTTTGAGGTTGTCAGTAATAATGATTTTGGTAATGTGGAAAAAGTAAAAACGTTAGGTTTGGGGAAGAATGTTAGTGTTGTTAATAATATAAAAACATGTGAAAAAATTACCATAAGAAGTAGGGTAAATTTAAATTCTATTGAAGGTACAGTAAATATGATTGATATTAACAATGGTGTCATAACCAATTGGGGTGGCATTACTAGTGTAAATAAATTAATAAGTAGGGATATTCAAAGGGGTTGGAAAACAATGGTTGATAGAATGGAGATAAATGAATTAGGGTTTACATCACAATCTGCGAAATCATATTTAGAAAAGGCTTTTAAAGATAAAGCTATCACTGTATCTAATTATTTTTATTAAAACCATGGATAAGATAATTGATGAATGGGATGATTGGTTTCCAGACCAGTTGATATAAAAAAACCCACTATTGTGGGTTTTTATTTTCGTCTTCCTTTAATGACTTTATTAAATCTCTAATTTTTGCGGCATCTTCATACTTTTCATCTATAATAGCATTTCTCATCTTCATATCTAGTAATTGAAGTGTGTCCATTTCTTTTTGTTCATCATCAAAAGGTCTAATTTTAAAGTTTGGGTACATAGGAAAATCACCCCTACTAAAATTTATGTTTCTAAAGTCACCCATTTCATTTTCACTAGTGTTAAGGTCGTCTTGGATATTATTAAATATTTTTTTAATCATATCTTCGTCCATATTAAAGGGGTTTATAAAGTAATCGTTACCCTTATTTCTATTCATTAAGTTTTTTATACTTGACTGGTACTTTGTTAGGAATTTCATAAATTCTTTTCGAAATTGTTCGTCATCCATGTTGTTAAAATTTAAATCCATATAATATATTTTATTAATAAATATCTTTTAATTATAATTATTTGTAAATGCTTTGCATAAAAAAACCTACCGAAGTAGGTTATTAAAATAAAACTCTGAGATTACAAGTCTAATACCAACACTTTTGTTTTACATTCCTTTTAGAGTGCGACCTCTGAGGTTTCAAACGTATCCACAGTGTCTCTTTCGAGTATCTGTATGTTGACGACACTGCCTTTTTTAATGAGTGGCGATTCTCATATACATAGGGACTACTCGATTTTCAACTCCACTGCTGTCTTATGGACATTCGGTTACTCTTCTAAAGTTTACCTACAGATTCGTCTACTAAATCAAACACTTGGTACTTGCGGTACTTCCATGCTCCTCTTCACCCGAAGGTTAAGGACTTAAGTGACTTATCGTCTCCTATTCGGTTGGGTCTTTGCTTTTCAATTATCACTTTTATGATAAAAAGTATGGGATTCGAACCCACAACATTCTGTTTTTAAATCAGATGCTCTAACCAATTGAGCTAACTTTCCAAGTTATTGTGCCTATCTCAAGATGTGCCCAACCAGCCACTCCATAATCTTTTGAACTACAGAATATGACACACCTCTATGTGTTTCGTTCTTGCGGAACTACTGTACGGTTTGTCAGGATTACTAAGGAATTACCTTTTTACCCATCTAACTGAATACTAGCCTTTGTTTTGCGAAACTCAGACAGTTATTCTATGCCTTATCCTCTTAGTGTTTCGTAAATTGGTACGTAGGTTTTGTCCACCACAGACTTTATTAAGGTTAATACCGTTGGCCTCACCCATATCCTTTCCAAAGGACCTAAATTTACTTATCACTAGTCTTTCCATCCGAAGATGAAACACGTGCTAGGACACGTAGGACGACACTTGCTTAAAATGACCACAAATGTGGCGGACAGACTTAGACTTTCTGTCCCTTCACCAACTCACGTTGGGTTATCTACTCCCCGAAGGGATGACCTCTCAAGCAGGGTCAATATTTTAATATTTTTCAAAGAACTTTTTCTTAATTGTCTTACAAGTATATAACATTTATTCTAAACTGACAACGCTTTTGTAAAACTTTTTTTTTAGTGGCCGAAGAAGGAGTCGAACCTTCACGAACTTTCGTTCATACCTTTTTAAATAACCAACTGGATTTTTCTTTTTTATTCATATCTATCATAATTTGTTTTCAACCAACGCGTTAGTATTGTTTAAGTTATTATTATTATTATTATATTTTTAGTTTGATGTGGTTGCAATATACTAATTAAAGTTTTCTACCACTTTTAACAAACCAAGTTTTACCCTAGATTATTTAATTGTGTAAGCGTCTACCAATTCCGCCACACGGCCATATTTTCAAAGAACAAACCACATAGTTATGACACCATGTGATTTCAGTATGGATGGAAGGAGTCGAACCTACAAGACTTACTTTCTATCGCCCAAAGGAGATTAATTTCAGTCACAACCACAAGTGTTGCGTGTTTACCATGTTCCGCGGAACCATTTCACCACATCCATATATAAGTTGTTTTCTATTTCTTTAACAACAATTCAAATATAAAAACTTTTTTTTAATCTGACAAGAATTTTTATTAATTATTTTTTAAATGAAGATAATATTTTCTAACCTCATTACCCAAGTCATAGTTATTTGGAAATTTTTTACATAGTTCACATATGTAATTAACGTCTAAATTAGGTTCATTATCAACAATTTTAAAATGACTTGTTGGTTGTCTATACCCAAATGATTTTGATTGCCTTAATTCGTTTAATGTTCTTTTTTTTGCCATATTATATTATTTTTTAAATGTTTTGGGTTGTTTAAATCCTCTAAAAATACCAAAACCAGGTTTAACGTTTATATTATCGTATTTTTTATACTTATAGAAAATATTACCCCAATAATCTTTACCCTCAGTAGATTTTTCTGTATCAAAAGAAAGAAATAAAAAAGTATAGTAGTTTGGGAATTCTCTTTCCATGTAGGTTTCAAAATCATTCATCTTCTGTGTGTTAAAATTGTCTAACCACTTAATTTTGTGCTCAGATTTAAACCAATTAAAATAATTTTTTCCCTTCATAAAACAAATATAAGAAAAATATTTATTTTTTCAAAATATTTTTAATGTTTTTAAATAAAAGTTCTGACTCTTGTGGGGTTTGTGAACTATTTAAGAATTTTTTTAATAAATCAACTATAGCTTCTTCTTTTTTACGACCTAACTGTGACTTATAGTCAAATATATCGTAAATACTCATATAATATCTACCACCTAACTTAACTGAATCACCTAAAATTTCTTCTGTAGACCTAACATTAACATCTTTAGCTCCTTTAACTAAATCTGGTCTCCATTCTGTAAAAGCCTCAATGTCTTTTTTAGATAAACCTAAACCATCTTCACCCTTTCCAGGTCTGTAAACATTACCGTTAGGATTTTGCCATTGTTTTTTAAATCTATCAATAACTTTTGGGATGTTTTTTTCTCCTATTTTTTTACCTAGTTTTTTAATAAACTCTGAGTCTTTGTTGGTGTAGTTATTATATAATGTTTTCCATTGTTCATCACCAGGGACAACCAAATCCAAGTCACCAACAGATAGTGGGAAGTCTTTATCTAACTCATTTAAAACTTTTAGTAGAGCTGGATTTTTAAATAATCTAGCTGAACCAGCTATAAAATATTTATCCTTTTCTGATGGGTTAATACCAAAAGCTTCAAATATTAAAAAATTCGACTCATTTAATAGTTCGTTTATATTAACGGCATCAATCTCAGATATAGACCCTTCATTGTGTAAATACTCATCAAACCTAGCCCAAGTTTTTGATTTCTCGACATCTTTATATACTTCGTATAGTTTCATTAATAATAAATATCAAACTACTTCTTATTATCTAAATGTTGTTTTAAATTTTTATTTCCTTTTTTGTATGGTGGGTCAAAAACACAATGTCTACATTTTGAACCACAACAAAATCCACGATTTTTAAGATAGTTTTCTGTTAAAATAATTCTACCACTCTCAAGATAATAATCTTTTCCTTGTTCAAATTCTACTTTCATATTAACAATATAATAAAAATTTTAATCATTGACAATACCTACAAAGGGTTTCCAATCAGTGTTTACCTTTTGTATCTTTTCAATAAAATATAAATATGTTGGTTTGAATGGTTTGTGTCTCATAATCATGCCAGATTCTTTTAAAGACTTATCACCTTTTTTAACATTACAGTTGCCACAACAAGCAACCAAATTAACCCACGTATTTTTACCTCCTTTTGATTTGGGTATAACGTGGTCAAGTGTTAAATTTTTTTGTGCCCCACAATAAACACACTTATGGTCATCACGCCTAAATATATTTTGTCTAGACAGATTCACTTTCTTAAATGGTAGATAAATATATCTTAATAAACGAATAACAGTTGGCCTTCTGTAAGACTTTCTTTCTGTTATTATTGGTTTTTTATTTGCGTGACTAACTACTTCTGCTTTCCCCTTAAACACTAAATTAAAACCCCTTTGTAGTGTTGTGATATTGATTGGGCTGTAGTCCATATTGAGTACTAATACTTTCATAAGACTTTGTTTTTTAATAAATATTTTGTTGTTATAAAAAAACCCCCTTAAGGCTTAGGGGGTCTGAATTTTAACGGTTTAATTTCACGACATAAACACATTAGTGTCTTACCACATAAAAAATCGACCATGTTATTGCGGGAAAGGGTTGGTTCACCGATTCTTGTTCCACAAACTCCTCTTTTACGTTATGGTAGTACCAACGATAGGTTTTTAAAGAACTCCTATAAACTTCGGGTGCCTTTTACCCTTTAGTAGACCTAGAAGGACTCGAACCCTCACGATTTCTTTAGAAGAGAAATATGCTATCCAGTTACATCATAAGTCCATATTTTAATTGTTAGGCAAAATAAAAAACAAGGTTCTTTTTTAAAGTTACATAGTTCCAGATATCATTGTGTAACTCCTTGTCTTTTGTTTAATAATGAGGTGCTATCCCTAACAGTTGCCTTTACGCGGGTGTTTTTCGGGGTTACTGGTTTGAATAGCTTACTGTTAACCCTTTTTTATTTTACCTCATCTTTGTTTTGGTTTAACAAATATAAAAATTTTATTTTAATTCTCCAAGAAATCCAAACATTTTCGATATAAGGTTTTGTTTCCCCTATTCATGTATTTTAGAATGGTTTCTTTTTCTTTTAGATAAACCTTTGCAAACTTTGGGTCATTTACAAGAATGTCTTTTCCGTTGTCCAGAAGGTCTGCGTATTTAATTGTTTGAGCTCTAGGTGATATCCTACCCATTCTAATGGCTTCCATTTCTTTTCTACCAGCTCTATTTATGTCAGGATAACTTTCATGTGTAAAAACATCTGTTAGTTCATTAACTAATCTAATAACATCCATAGCGACACCTGGTTCAACAATTGCCATCATTTCATTTAATAACTCAGACTCAGTTGTTGGTGTATCTTCTAGGACATCATGTAGAATTGCTGCATAAATCATGGATTCATCACCACCGTTTTCTTTTACTGTATCTGAAACTCTAAATGTGTGTGAAACATAAGGGTCACCAGAATATTTTCTTTTTTGGTCGCCGTGAAGCCTTGTTGCCAATTCTTTCACTTTCTCTATTGTATCACTCATAACCTTTATTTTTATGTTTTACAGTTCTTATATAAATAGTCTTCGGCTGTTCAACTCTGGAAACAAAGCGACCATCAAAAAATCCAGCTTCTAGTTGATTAACTCTAGCTCGTCCTTTCATCATTTTATGTTGGTCATACTTTTTCATTTTCTTCTATTCTTAAATGCTCCTATAAGTTTTTGCCAAAATGTTAATTTAACTTTTGGGTGTTCTAATTCACCATAACTAGAGTTGTCTCTATTCTTTTCATAGATTTCTTCCAATTCTTTTCGAATAGCTTTACTTGGTGTATGGTGTATGCTCATCATCTTAGTCTTATTCCGGTTAATTTTCTAACTCTCCTTTTAAGGCGTATACGCATATATCTATTAACAACTTTGTTAATATTATCTTTCTCTCTTAAAGAGAGTAATGTTTTATCATCTTCTTTATGTATAGTATTTTTCATCGTTTTATTAAATATGCTTAATTGCGTTATTAAGCAGTGTTATTATGTTTTTTTTACCTACAGGGTTCGCACTTTGTACAAAAAACTGTGGTATATCCTTTTTATGTTCAATACAATAATCAACCAACCACTTAGCACAGTCCATTCCAGTTTTCTCTTTCCAAGTAGATTTAAGCATATCTATGTTTCCTCGTTTAGAATAAATCACATCAGCTAAATCATGGTCAAACCCAATTTCTGTTGGTAGACCGTTTTCTTGTATCCAATCTACAAATTCGTCATAATCTTTAACCCAAATAACTTCGTGGGTTCCTTCATCCTTTTCGTAGTAATATTCGGGTGCCCACTGCAATAACCAATCAGCCATTACAAATGGGTTCCTCACATCATCAAGCCATAATAATTTTTTCATTCTACAAATATAGTAATTTTTTTTTAATTAACAAGCTTTTTTTTGTACAGATGGAGAGAATCGAACTCTCACGCCTTAAAGGCATTGATTTCTAAGACCAACGCGTCTACCTATTCCGCCACATCTGCATTAGTATTCCCACGGAGAATCGAACTCCGATTTCTAGGATGAAAACCTAGTGTCCTAAACCGTTAGACGATGGGAACAAATGTAATCTCTGTAGGATTCGAACCTACGGCCCCTTCGGTGTAAACGAAGTGCTCTAAACCAACTGAGCTAAGAGACTATATTAAATAAATGAGCTTACCCAGGTTTCTGCTTTATGCAATCATTTCTCTATTATCCTTTACCTTGTCATTATAGTGTTGCTCACCCACTAGACTGTTTTAAGTTTCATCCTCGGTAGTGCGAACGATTACTCTCCTACCTTAAGCAAAGATGTCCTGAAGTTTCTCACCGTAGTGCGATTGCTTCTCTTTTTATTTAATGTGGCGGACGTGATGGGAATTGAACCCACTCCGAACTGCGTGACAGGCAGACATCTTAACCATTTGACCTCACGTCCATTATGTGGAAGAGGTAGGATTCGAACCCACACAGCTTTAAAACCAAACCGTTTTCAAAACGGTCTCCGCTACCCAGAATCTTTCGGATAACTCTTCCATAGAGCGAGAGATGAGATTTGAACTCACGGTCCCCATCTTGGCAAGATGGTGCTTTACCACTAAGCTACTCTCGCTTACTACAACCCAATACGTCAAAGAACTAGCAATAAAAAAACCCTAAGTGTTTAGACTTAGGGTTTTTTTATGTTTAGTTTAAAAATTAATTCATCAACCAATATCACATACCCTAAGCTTCGAAGAAAGCGAATCCGCCCCTTCTTGTCTTGTCTTACCGACCTCTAACGTGTATGTCATGTTTATTTTCATTGAATTTATTTTTACTATTAATTAAATATGATACAAATATAGTAAAAGTTTCTTAAATGTCAAGTTATTTTAAAACTATTCTGAATTTTTATCTCCTCTTTAGTAAATGGTACTTCAAAGTGGTGTGAGTCATAGAAACTTTTAAAAATCTCACCACCCCAACCAAACCCATTTGATTTCACTAAGTTAATCTCTTCCTTTTCCAACACACCGAACTCACAACCGTGTTCAAAATCCATACCACAATTAGGCTCAGCTGGGTTAACTCTAGGGTTAATATCCCAGGCTAAACCCCAAGCGTGTTTGGATAGTTTACCTAACCCTTTTGGTGTTATTGCTCTTCTAAAATTAAAACATGTTGTGATGTTTTGGTCAATTAATTCTTTGTCACTTCTACCACCACTTGGTTCTACTTTGTTTATCCTGAATCCACTATCATATAGTTGATTGAATACCGTTTTAATGTTTGACGCTATTCTTTCGTTAACCTGTATGATACCACTTTGGTCGTCACCATTAAAATCTATATATTTTACGGTTACGTCCACAATCCTAGACCTAACCAACTCTTCTATTTTTTGGTTTGTTAATTTTTTAGCACTCAATGGCCACCATTTAAGTTCTTCTCGTATGATTCTCCTTATATCCACACCCACTTGCCTTTACTTATATAATCCCTTAAATTTCTAGGTGATGTACGACTATCATGATTATCCCCATACACTGGGTGGTGTTTAATTAATGTTAAATTACCGTTTTCATTTATTCCTGTTATTGTGAAATATTCTTCATCAAGACGCGTACCTATTTCATAATCAGTCATTTGGTCTATTATTTCTTTACCATAACCAAATTGTCTGCCAACCCATTCTTTAGGGTCTTGTAATTCTATCGGTTTGGTTGTTCTAGCCCATTCCCATTCATCTTCATAAACATCATCATACCTAATATAATCACCCTTATATGCATCTCTCATACGACCATAACCAACAGGTGTTATTCTAGTAACATTTTTAGGTTTGCCGGCATCTTTCCAAAGGACAAAAGGGCCGTTAGGGTCTTTCCCCATATCAGACCACTGGTTACCTGTAATGGAATACCTGTCAATTTTTTTAGATTCATTAACTGATTCTATTACTTTTTCCCAAGACTTATAAGTTCCAGGAAAACCAATGTTTCCACCATCTTCCCACCCTGTGTCCCATATTTTTAATTTAACTTTTCCGTATTCATCTTGAATATAGACCCAATAAGTTTCTATTTCAATTAAATCACCTTTTGGTTGTTTTTTCCAATAGACATCACTTACATAACGAGTTTTATGTAAAACTTTATCCACAACTGTCCATATCTTATAACTTCCAGGTGGCCTAAATTTATCACCTATATTTACACTATCATAATTTTTAGTAGTTTGGTGTTTTTCTTTTGAGAAATCTAGTTTATCTTTCCTACTAGGTTTTGTATCTTTAACCCAATCGAAGTCATCAGATTCGGTAACTGATTTACGTGGTTTACATATAGTTAAACGACCATCTTCTAGTTTTTCTATGATTTCTTCGTATTTCCTTGTGATTATACTTCTATTAAATGGGTCATTATAAAACCTAACAATCTTTCTACCCCAATTCCTTTTATCAATACCGGCTATCTCCCAATTCCTTCCATGTCTATTACATAAGAACATACCCTTAACCAATTTGGCCTCAATATCTTTAATCCAATCTAGGTCATCAGATTCGTTTAAATCTTCAGGTGTTGCTCTTCGTAACCATAAAGCGTTGTGCCAATTTTTATTATCATCATCATTTTTAGGACCAACCCATGCCGGACTTATTTCTCTCCCCCATACATGTTGAAAATCCATGTGTCCACCAGTGATATCTTCTATGGTAAATACTTCACCAACTCTAGAAATAACTTTAGTACCTAAAGGAACACTTTCTTTTGGGTAACCGTTTTTACCACCAATAGTTACTAATGGCGTTTCTTCAATCCATTTAAATTCATCTTGTTCCCAAATTTCTTTTCTTTCATCATCATCGAAAGTGTTGTCAATATAAACTAAATCTCTTGGGTCAACTTCTTTATCATCGTTATCAAACAATTTGTAATTACCCAATTTAACTCTATGAATAAAAGTATCACAATTCATTGTATTCTTATCATACTCATCATTATGAGCATCCCACCATATATAGATTAAATCATCACCTATAACATCATCTATAATATATTTTTTGGGGTTACTACCATAAAAAAAATGGTAACCTTTTAGGTCTTTATATTGTATTGGGTTTGTTTCTTTAGCCCAATCAAAGTCATTGGATTCTTTTAATGGTTTTCCCAACCTTAGTTTAATGTTTTTATTTGGGTCGTCCCACCCCTCCATATGTTCTTCACAATGAAAAGAAACTTCATCTGTATCTTCAGGATTATCAAAGAATTTTTCATCCATTTTAACATCAAAATAGTCATATGTAACACCTCCATCAATTGAAACCTTTTTTATAACAATACCTTTATCGTTATCAAAACGAACTTCTATATGGTTTGGGTTGTTTGGGTCTTCAACATCATCAATATAATAAGCGTAACCTGTTAAATAAACAACATCACCCTCTTCTATGTGTTCTATAACATCACAGGCATAATGTAGTTTATGTGCCGGAATTTCACGAATCCAATCAAAGTCGTCCATACCTTCCTTTATGATTTTTTTAATGTTCATGTATATAAATATCTAGAAATTAAAAGAGGCACCGATTGGATTCGAACCAATGTTAAAGCTTTTGCAGAGCTCCACCTAAACCACTCGGCCACGGTGCCTTGTTGTAACCCCACTAGGACTCGAACCCAGACTATAACATCCGTTGTGTTAGGTGCTATCCAATTACACCATGGGGCTATTTGTGGACCTAGATGGGTTCGAACCATCGACCTATCCGTTATGAGCGGAGTACTCTAACCAACTGAGCTATAGGTCCTTTATGGTGGAAGAAGTGGGAATCGAACCCACGGTACACGAATGTACTACACCTTAGCAGGGTGCTGCATTACCTCTCTGCCATTCTTCCAATTGGGGTATTAGGTGGGAATTGAACCCACGACCTTTCGAACCACAACCGAACGCTCTCACCAACTGAGCTACTAATACCATATAGTTGTCCCACCAGGGTTCGAACCTGAACTCTTCTGGACCAAAACCAGACGTGTTGCCAATTACACCATGGGACATTATTGGTCGAATAGGCAGGATTCGAACCTGCGTGCTCCTGTTCCCAAAACAGGCGAGATAAACCACTCCTCTACTACTCGATGTTGTGGAACAGGTAGGAATCGAACCTACATCGCTGGGTCTTCAATCCAGTGCCTTGACCAACTTGGCAACTGTTCCGTGTTGGTTGATAGATTCGACCTCCTTTTCATACCCGTACTTTTTGGGAGGAATACTGAACTCGGGATTTCCATATCTATCAACCTTTGCGCGTCCCCAAGGATTCGAACCCTGAATAACTGGTTTGGAAGCAGTCGTGTTACCATTACACTAGAGACACAGTTAAAATGTACAGGAAGATGTTTTTACATCAATTTTGGCGATTGTTTTTAATTTGCTGAAATCTTCCTTTTAACATTTTAGTGGGAGTAGAAGGATTCGAACCTACAATACTAAAAAGTGACAGATTTACAGTCTGCTGAGCAACCAATTGCTCAATACTCCCATATCGCGACTTAGGTAGGGTTCGAACCTACGACCTATTGGTTAACAGCCAATTGCTCTACCTGCTGAGCTACTAAGTCATTTTTTGGTGGTCATAGTAGGACTTGAACCTACGACCGCTTCCGTATCAGGGAAGAACTCTACCAGCTGAGTTATATGACCAAAAACAAAAAACCCCAACTCATTTCTGAATTGGGGTTGTTTAGTTAATTTTAAATACTTAAAAAACTACTCATCATGATTACTCATAACATACCCCAATCCACGGCTAATAAAGCACGGATACCACTGATTACGATTGTGTATGTTTTGTGTTGTTTTCATTTTGTTTATAATTTTTCTATTTTTAATTAAATATGGTACAAATATAGTAAAAGTTTCTTAAATGTCAAATCTTACTTCTACCAATTCATCAATATTAAGACATTGGTGTTTGAACTCTCCATCATATTCAACTTTACTAGAGTGAAAATGACCATAGAAATGTTTAAAAGATTTGTTATTACTTTTCAATGTGTTAAAAAGTGTCTTCATGTCGTCCGCTTCCCAATCTAAATCATAATATAACTGACTATCTTTCATAATCCAATGAGATATCGCTGATTTTTCTATAGGCCAAACACCTGTAGGTCGGGTGTGGGTAATAACCACATCCACTTCCCCAATCTTATTTCTTTCATCCAATGATGGTAAAACAAACTTTTCATCTAACCAATAAGATTTACCATGTGTTCGTTCACTACGGTCAATACTATAAGCCCCACCAATACAGTAAATTTTTTTAAACTTACCATTAATTTTTAACGATAGTAAAGTGTGGTCTTTTAATAATTTAATGTTACTAAAATCATTAATACCATTTTCTTCTTTAAATACATCATCATTAAAATATTGTGGGTCATCGTGATTACCTCTTACGACATACAAATATGTGTTATATTTTTTTAACCTATCGTTAAGTAATTTAAGATATGTTTTTTCACCATTTAATTTAGTGAATCCCATACCAAAATCACCAACGTGTAAAATGCCTTTGGTTTCTTGATTATTATCTAAATGGTATTTTTGTAAGAGTGTTGGAGCAATTTTCATATTATCACCATGTGTATCACCCAAGGACATTAAGATATTAAAATTTACATTATTTTCGATATAAGTATTCATTTTACAAATATAAGAAAATATTTTTAAAACACCAAATTAATTTATTTATTATCTTTTAGTATTTAATAAGTTTAACAACATCAACATTGTCTACATTTGTTATTTTCAGAAACTCAAGGTCCCAATTATAAGGTTCTAAATGTTCAATAATGCTAGACATATCTACTGTTACAGGGTTTGATTCGTATTGTCTATTGCGTATGTCTTCACATAATAATTGCCACTCTATTTCATTTTTTATTAATTTATTCATTGTTTTGATTTAAAATTAATCCCTTTTTCTGTAGTAACTTTTCTTCCCAATATGTCTATTGGCTCTGTTGAGTTGCTTTCTCTATTAATATGTTCATATTGAAGTATGTTAGTTACATTAATAAATAATAAATTAAATCTATGGGTAAACCCAGAAGAGATGTTTATGAAATAATAATCTGTAGTACTGTTAATTGGAATTATATCTCCAGTAACAACATCTTCCAACATTAAGTTAATAGTGGTATCAAATTCAGCTAAATTGATTTCTAATGTTCCTTCTCCTTTGACCCACATTGGGACACTACTAATGTCATCAAAAGTATTTATTGCATACTTCTCATCTAACTCACTATAAATTGTAGAATTGGTTGTTATAAATTTAATTGCATCATATAAAGTATCACTACTGGTTGTTGCATTTGGATTTATAACTAAAGCAATTTCATCCCCATTTAAAGTAAGTCTTATTATTTGATTTTGATTTATTGATTTGATTTCTGAGTTGGTATTGGTTAAAATATCTCTCCTACTTCTTAGTCTTGGATTGTTTCTTCTAGCTTTAACCCAAAAACCTTGACCAGATGATATTAGGGAAGTACCTCCATTTACACCCACACCATTTACATAACTACTATAGAGATTAGTACAATTATCTAATATCCAAATTGCATTGTATGTTCGCCTTCTAACCCATCCCGGGGCATCCCAATCAATTGTTCCTAAAAATGGGTTTGAAATTAAATTCCAACCATTTTCGTTTGAACCATTAACACCAGAGTATTGAAGTCTATAGTTAAAGTTCTCAGTTAAATCTGTGAAACCTTTTACTTCAATAATTCTACTTTCAGTAAGTGAAGTGGTTGATGAATCAAACAAATACATGGCTTGACCTCTAGGTAAAAGATTATTTACATTAGATGGGGCTGTCCATCCTATTTCTCTATCAACATCTGGGATAGTTTCATCATATAAGTAAGTATTAGTCCAAAATGAAGGAAATGAAGACCCAGCTATTCCAGTATGAAAATAACCATAATCAACTAAAGGTAATTCAAATGGGCCACCATACATTGCCCACCCGTCACACCTATTAAGCCACTTTTGCCATATAACCTCTGAGAGTAATTCTCCTGTAGATGTTGCCCCCAACCTACCTTTATCAACATCATTATTAATAAAATAAACAACACCATTTGTAAGGTCAGATTCAATATTTAATATACCCTTTATAAAAAGAGTGTCGTATAGAGTTGTTATATTATTTATTAAGATATCTGTTACTGTGTCTTTAACATCTACTTCTATCGTATGATTAACTATAATGTTATCCCCACTCTGTGGTACACCTGTATCCCAAGTAGTTGGATTGGACCAAAATCCGTTAGTAATTGTTGTTCTAGTTGTTTGTGAAAATAAGTTAAAACTTATAAATATTAGTATTAATAAAGATATTTTTTTCATTTTTTATATTATAAATATCTTTAAAAGATAAAATATAATTTTAAAAAAATCAATAATTGTTCCTAATTATTTTAATAATCTCTAAAAGGTTGTTGATTTAGTCTATGGAGAAGGTGGTGGTCGTCTTCAGCAACTTCAAGTACCCCTTGAAACATAACTATTTCCTCTAATTCTCTTGGTGGTATTAAATTGTTGTCTATTGCGTATGATATCACCGCATCACCCTCATCACCAGGACCACCCATATAACCAATGGACCAACGCCAAATTTCTTCTACTTCTCCTTTTGGTATTCTTATAAAATGTGAAAATTCATCATCACATTCATCTGTTTCATAATCAATTCCATAACAAGCTATAATTTCAAAATACCTATATGTTCTACCGTATTCCTCTGTACCTGGTATTTCTTTTGTCCAACCCCAATCATCTTCAGATTCGTTTAATTTGTCACCAAAAAACTCTTCTTCATATATTTTAGCGTATTCATGAGCATTAGGGGGAATTAAATCATATATTGGTTTATTATCTTCATCTACAACAAACCAAGCTTCAGATGGGCTAGTACCGTTGAATTGGCGTTCTATACCATAACCCCACTCAGTTGTGATAGCTGACGTATAATCATCCTTTAAATCTTCTAGTGTTGGGTTTTCTTTGTTTCTTCTCCATTTATAATTCCAAACAACACCATAACGACCCTCATCCCAATATTCTGGTGTGAACCATTCTGACGGTCCTCTACCACTGTCATCTAAAGGTAATTGGGATAAATAATCCCACCAATCTTCACATCTAGTTAAAAACATAACTGCGGGCCCACCAGCCGATTGATACGGTTTATTAGAGCTAACATTAAAATTAGCGACCCTTAATAACTTACAATCGGTTAACATTCTGTCCAACATTTCTTTAGACCAGTCAAAACCAGAAGCCCACTCAAAGTCGTTAGACTCACTTAACACCACATTTACTAAGTCTGAATATCTAACCCACTTTTCTCCTTTATTCCAAAATCGTTTAGCATTAGCGTGTGACAAATTTGAATCTTCTTTATCTACGGCTAAGTAAGCTTCACCATTAATAGTATAACGTATAATTGTGGATATATCATGGCGTGTTCTTTCTCTTTGCCAAACATCTTTGTTGGAAATATCTGGTCTAGCTTTAAATGCCATATCTATATAATCATTAACTACATTATAGGACATTGGCATATCAAAAATTACACCATCATAATAATACCAAGGGTTGATTGGTTCATCATCAACCCAATCAAAGTCACCCTCTATTAATATTTTTTTAATTATATTTTTCATTTTTAATAATCCAACAATTCTCCCCCAAAACCACCCATGTCATCCTCGTCATAATCATCATCGTTGTTATATTCTTAAGGTGCTTTATGTAAACCATTTTTAGCATAATGAGTGTCAACAGCTATAAGAGCTCTTTCCCATGATTCATTTAAAGGTTTTAATTTACTTGGGTAAGTAAATCCACTACCATCCTTTTTTCCTTCTAAGATATTAAATAGAATATCATGTGGTGTCATGGTGGCATCATCAAATAAGAAAAATTCACCAATTTCACCATATTCTTTACCATAACCAATAAGTCTAGCTATTTTCTGAAAATTTTGTAGTTTTGGTGGCATTTTAAATTTCCACATATAATAATATAAATTACCAGAACTATTATACTCATCAAATGCCTCACCGCCCTCTTCTGAAGTACACCATCGTGTATCATTACCATAATAACAAGAAGCTTCTTGTGTTTTGGGGTGTATTACAACCAAGTTGTCGTCTTCATAGGCAACATCAATACCTTCAACCTCTTCTTTAATTACTCTTTTAATTAGTTTTGATTCGTAAATAAATTTGGTAATTTTTCTAGGGAACACTTGGTAAAGTTCGTCATCCCAATCCTCAATACCATCATATTGACTACCCGAAAAGTTTAGGGAGAAATAAGCACCATCTGATTTTCTTTTAAATACCATTCTATCAGTGTGTGTTCCACGTTCTAAATCATAATCAGTAGTATCCCATTCCACCATTTTCCAAGTACCATCAGTAAGTTCCATAGCGTCCCTTATTTCATATTGCCATATTTCAGGGTCTCGTCTCCACTCATGATTATCAACCCAATCACCATCACCAGCCCATTCATCGTAACCAAAATCATCCCAATCTTCAGGTGTAAAACCTTCACCACCATTACCGGTTCGCATATATTCTTCTGTTGGTCCTATAAAATTGTCACTAGTTAAAAAGTGTAATAAATTTACATCATCTTTCGCAATGTCAAAAATGAAATCTTTAAGGCCTATTGTGGTTCTTCTATCATATGGTGGTATTGTATTGGGAACGTCTTTAATCCATTGTAGTTCATCAGATTCATCAAGACCCCTTCTAACTCCTTTTGGGAAATTACCATTCACAAAATCAGCAACCTCATCTCTATGATACCACCCTTCATGTTCTTCGGACCATCTGTAACCATAATTGATTGCTAATTCTACCATGGTCATTTCTGCCATGTTAATTGTATCATGACCTAATTGGTTTAGGGTGTCATACATTTCATTATCATCTCTAAATGATACATCTGGAGATGCACTTAAAGGGTCAGCTTTGACATCCTTAACCCATTTAAGGGGGTCTTCTTCGGATTCATTAACATCCCCACCACCAGAACCACCAGCGTCACCTTGTTTCCAATAAGACCTTTCAGGGTTTAGTTCCCAATCTTCATCATCTTTCCAACTAGGGTCATTTTCAAAGCTTTTATCTTTTTCATCAAAAGGTTCGTCTTTATCTGACCACTCCAAAGATTCATCTAATTCTTCTTCGTCATTAGATAAATTAATAAATTCTATCACTTCTCTCCCATCAACATAAATGTGGGGTATACCTGTTTGGGAATCATTATAATCATCTTCATAATATTCAGGTATAAAACATATTAAGTTTTCTTCAGGTTTATAATCTGTTTCATCTGAACCACAATGAATTATAATCCCTTTATGTGTTTGATTTAAGTTATCAAAATTGTCACTAAAGCCCTTATGTTTTGGTAAAACTTTTTTTATATAATCAACTATTTTTTCTCTATCTCTCTCATTTAACATAGAAATATCTAACCAATATTCCTTCCCATCAAAATCAAATTTTGGGTTAAAATTGGATTCAGAATTTTGAATCCAACTTAAATCACCCAAAGACTCTTTGATTATATTTTTTAATCTATGACGAAAGTTTTTTGGCATATTAAATTCTTTAATAATAAATATTAAGAAATTTGATTAAATAAGTGTGTGTGGTTTAATTTCTGATTTAATACCAATAACACCATCAAAAGTGTTACCCATGGACCATGAACCATCGTCATAAACCATGGGTTCTTCCATTGGTCCGTAGTTATAATCGAAATAAAATAAGTTATCTTGTGGTACATTCATAGGTTGCACTAGTGCCAAATCTCTAAGAATCCCTCTATCGATTCCTGCTGCAACTTGTTCAGAAAGTAATGCTGTTAATTCAGCTTCTGCATCAATGTTATTAAATGCATTAACATCTTGCGCTAGTTCAGGAGTCCAAGTAACTCTCATTCTCCTAGTGGCACCTTGTACTTCTACAGATTCCATATTAAGGTCAAATGGCTTTAACCAAGGAGATTCAAAACAAAAACTAGGTATCTTTTTATTAGGCTCCATCGTGTTCTATTATACCATAAAAACTGTTATTCACAACTCTTTGTGCGTACCTACTCATCATACCTCTTCTAGGTCTAAATTCTGTTGCTTCTTCTACCCAAAAGGTTTGAGATTTACATCCTATACTACCGTTTGGAGGAACCAATTTAAGTCTCCCTAATCCATATAAAAATGAGTGGTATATTATTTTTTTATTCGGAGTCATTAATTACTTCACCTTCCTGATTTAACTTTGTTATTCTACCATCTTTGTTCTTGATGATTATACCAAAGTTAGTTGGAGCTGCGAAATAGTCAAGCTTTTTATATCTTGGATACTCAGCACTTTTTAGTGCTTGGTCTTCTGTGTTCTTAATTTGAACTAAATAAATCTTACCTTTATAATCCATGATTAAATCAATACCGTATAACATATCTATAAAATCACCATGACCACCAGCATATAAAGTTTTCATACCAAAATTCTCTAAAACTTTTTTAACATCATCTTCAGCTTGTTCACCTTTTTGAGATAGGTGTTTTGAGTTTCTAATAAAACTTTTATATTCATCTAAAGAGATGTATTTGTCTAAAACGTTTATTAATTTATCTTTGATTGAACTTAGGTATTTTTTAAGACCTAGTTTGTTTTTGTTAGTTAGCTTGTTAGCTATTCCACCTCTAATAAAAAGTTCTGTTAATAACTCAGCTAAATCAGCATAATTTGTATTTAGTTTATTAACATAATGCCAAGCACCACCTTCATCATAAAGGGTGCTAACATCAACTAATTTATCGGTATAAAATTTATTGTTTTCTCTTTTAATATCGTTAAACTTACCTGTTTTATAAAGAAGCTTTAATGGGTTTTGATATTTGTCGTTTAGGTCTTTAACCTCACCCATTAATCTTATCTTTTGATTTATAATGTCTTTTAACCCTAAATCTTTATATAAGAACGAACCAAGGGTATATAATTCATAACAAAGCTTTCTATGTGATTCATTACCTTTAAAATGAGAACATCTTTCATATTTAGTTTCCCCAACACCACTAAATAAATCTAATTGTTCCTCTTTTAATTCGCTAGGGAAAATATTACTTAATTTAATTAACCCACCACTTAATTTATTTTCATCTCTGAATTCTAAATACCTATCAAAACCAAGATTCCAGAAAAAATTACCATCATCAAAAATCACCATATAATCACCCATTGAACCTCTAGCAAGCATTCTAGCTCTATTGTGATATTTGTTATTCTCTTTTGTTGTTCTACCAGCTTGCACTAACCAATCAAAAATTGTTTCTGCCTGTTCTAAAGTTGGTTTAATGTCGATATGTAGAGCTACTCCATTTTTATAAAAAGGGTTTAAATCTGAAGGCTTAATTTCATTTGCCCAGTCCCAATCAGATTCTTTTAATATTTTTTTGATTAATTTTTTCATCAAATATAAATATCACACTAAAACCATTCTTTCTCTTCTTCTACTAAATTTAACTGATTGGTACAACTTGGACAAGTGTACTTGGTTTGAAATCTTTTATCTTCAATAACACCATCACTACAAGGACACCCATTAATACCATAATCATCTTTCTTAGGGGAAGGTTGTTCAGTGTAGTTACATAATAAAGTTTTATCTAAAATATAAGCATATCTGTGTTTTTGTGTTCTTGGTAACCAAACACCAGGCATTTCATTTGTTTTACCCCTATAATTCTTTTTAAAGGTACCATCACCCCTATATAAAAAGAAATCACTCTTCTTATTTGACAACCCATAATAAATAAAATTACAAACTTGGTATATACTACCACTGTGTCTAGAATTGTCAGCTAAAGTTATAACTGCTCTAATGTCTTCTTTTTTAAGTAACCTAACACTTGTACCTAATAGGAAAGATGTTGCGTTAGTATTGTTTAACTTCGGTATTACACATAATCTACTTAATTCTAATACTGTTTGGTCTTGGTTAGTTAAGCTAAACCAACCTTTCATTGTTACGGCTCCTTGTGGGTTTGAGAATGTTGTCACACCTAACATTTCATCAGTTTCTTTTAAAAACAACCCATAAGCAAATTTAGAGAAAAATTTAGCATCAGCTAAATAATGATACTCTTTAATAAACTTATAAGCTTCAGATTTATTGATTTGTTTAATTATATAATCTTTCTTTTTAAAATCTTTATTGTACATAGTATGTGTTTTATGTTGTTTCAGTTAAAAGTTGTTCTCTAACTCTCATTACCGCTTCTCCTAACCAATTTGTTCCCTGCCACTTAGATTTATCTAAGATGTCTGGGTGAGTTTCATGCATCCCAATACCCCAAATTTTATCTTGTGGGCTTGCTTCAACAATTTCTCGGTCACCATAAGATTGTAATTCCTCTAGTAATTCTGGGTTTTGTGTAAATTTAGCGTAGTTAGCTTCGTAAACATATTCCTTACATTCCACTTCCCATACGTCTTTATCAAACCCCCTTACTTTTCTACCTAGAGCTTTTTGTTCCCTTGGGTTGAATGTTGCCATAATAGCATTAGCCACATCTTCGTCTTCGAATAGTAGAGCTTTCTTATACATCATGTACTGTTCAGCACAATTAAATTTTTGTTCGTTTATTTCAAACTGAGATGGATACCATTGGCTACAAACACCACCCCAAAAAAACACATATTTATCTGTTATCATTTTTTTTTAATTTATTTTTTTATTACATAAAACCACTATCTTTTAACTCTTTATCTGTGGCATACCCTATATCTTTATTACATTCGTCACAAACTCTCTTTGGTGATTTAACTTCTTGTATGTATTTGATTGTATAGTTTTTGTGTGGACAATCATTTTGTATCACATCTAGTGTATTTTTTAATGATTTTATCTCGTTTTCTATTTCAATAACACCTTTATCACTATTTTCTTTTACTTTTTTAAAAGCTAATTCATATATATCACTTAGTGGTGTGTATTTATATTTATCTATCTTTTTCAATTCACCAACCTTATCAAAAACCTTTTTTTTAATACCCATTTTATGGGCCTCATACATTATATCTTCAATTTTACACATTTTTTAAAAATAATTTATTACCTACACACTGATATTTGTCTTTACAATCCCATATGTTACCCATTTTTTTGGTGGGTACCATGTGGCAATTATGTTTTTTATTATGCCTAATCGAATGTTCTGTAAAAATGGTGTTATTCCTACTTTTAACATTCCAAGGACACTCTTTACAATTTTTTTGCATTAAATAAATATTGTTAAACTCTTTTGGAGATTCCCACTACTTGATAATAATCTTTTTCACCTTCTAGATATTGTTTACATAGACCTAACATATTTCTAAACATAAAAGCTCCTTCAGTTCTTTTTTCACACATTGAAAAAAGTTCAACAAAGGTTAATAACATTTCAACAGACAGAGCTCCTATTGAATTTAAGTCTTTGTATTTTTCCACTAATTTTTGTGGATAAATTAAATTATAACCATCTCTTTCTTCCTGAGTATCGAAAGGTTTTATTTCATCATAAATGTTAATAAATTCTTTAACTAATCCTAAAGTTAATTCTTTATTAACCTCCCCTTTAAGAACCAAATCAATAATCCAATGTGTATGGGATGGTGTTCTTAATCTAATACCTTCTTTTCGATATTTTACAATAAAATCCAAATCTGGGTATTGTCCTCTACTTCCTTGGTAAATAGCGACAACGTTACCATCTTCCATTTCAAATTTGTTTAAAGGGTTTAACCTAATATCTTCACCTCTTACTTTATAACTTAAATTCATTTATTTTATTTATATTTTTAATAATTTCTACTTCAATATCATTAATAGTTTTAGTATAATCAATAGACATATCTGAATTTTCTTTCATTTCATAATGAAACTCTTTGATTTGTTGTTTTAACTCAACAATTTTATTCAGATATGTTTCTATTAATTTTTTATTAGACACTACTTTTTTCTTTTACTAATAGGTTAGTCAATTTTTCTCTAACATCAGTCAAAGTGGTTTCATTATAAAATTTACCATCTCTGAATATTGTTTTTAATTCACCAGTCTTCTCGGTATCATACGAAACCATATCCCATAACTCATAGTCACCGTTGATGTCATTTTTTTGAACATATAACAAACCTTTTGCTGATTTTTTTGTTCCATCATCTGTAATTGGGTCTTTAAAGATTTCTCTTCCTTCACCGTTAACCTCAACATAAGTTGCTTTCATTGCGAAACCAAACGTATCTCTAGTATTATATTGGTAAGTGTAACTTCCAATACCCAACACAACATTAGTAGAAGCAAATCCTTTAGCTTTTAATCTTTTAATGATTTGTCTTGCTCTCTCTGGTGTAATACTATCCCCATAGATTGCCCCAATATGAGAATCCAATACCTTATACCCTTGTTCGTTAATAGTACCACCAAAAGTTTCCCACAACAATTCAATCAACCCTTTATATGAAGGGTGACTATCGGATAGTGTAATTGGTTTGTCATTTAATTCATCATTTGTCAATGAGTTATACCCACAGATGATATCTACAGGGTCACCAGAATCAGGTCGAATAACAATCTTACCATCTCTACCCATAATCTCAGATTTAAGTTTTGGTAGATAGTCTGTAACAACAGACCATAAATCCCAAGTATCTGAAACAATACTTAAAATACCTGTAGGGTAGGTCTCCATTAATCTACGGAATGTACCAATTTCATCACCTTTAGTTCCCGCACACATTACAGAGTGTTCAGTAGCGTTTACAGAACCAACAACAAAACCCTTTTCATTGTAGTACTCTCTAGATGCTGCAATCACAGGTAAAGAGTCAGAACCGTTAAATGATGTTGCGTGACCTAAACCACTTAAGATTGTACTCATAAAACCACCCATCCCTCTCATTGAGAAGTCGTGACCTTGAAAGGCTACAAATGGTAAATTTTCTTTATCAGTTTCCAATGCTCCCTCAGTAAGAATTCTTTTATAAAGTAACGCTATTGTTGCTGATGTCATTGGTTGCCATAACATATTAGATAATATGGTTTCAAGGAAGTTAGTCACCCAACCAAAGTTACCAGTATTTTGTACTGTTAATATTGGTATTCTTAACGGTACCTCTGTTCCTTCTTCTAATGATTTAACTTCTATCGGTAAGTAACCTAAATCATGTAATTCTTCAAAGTGAGTTACATCATAATCAGTGCCTAAGTACATAGATAGTTCGGTTTTCATTTCACCACAAACTTTTTCTTTTGGTTGAGAAAAGAAGTTTTCTTCAAACTCACTTACTAACCACTTTAAAACCATTTGTTGTCCAAATGAAACTACTTTATCACACCCTCTTGGTGCGTATTTATTTCCTCTTGGTGTCCAATTGGAATAAACTTTATTTGTACCCTTTGGGTATTGCTGATGGTGGCCTGTCTTGTAACCATCCGTTAAGTATAAGCTATTCATTTTCATAATTTATATTTTTTTAATTATTATTTATTTTAGGTAAATTACCTTTCCCATAATCCTTTAACCCTATCCTGATAGTGAATATGTCGTATTGGGTTAATTTATTGTGTGATGAAAACTCATTAACACTATTTGTTGTATAAACTTCATCTACATGTTCAAAAACTGTCTCAAATCCTTTAGAGAATATTCCATGTGTGATAATTAAAACTATTTTTGAGTCTTTACTATAATCTTTTCTTATGACCTTAGCTAACTCTATAAAAGTTCTACCCCCATCACAAATGTCATCCACTATTACAAAGGTTTTGTTTTCTGAGTCACTAACCCCACCACTAATTGATGTGTGAGTGATATTGCCTTTTATGTCCCTATTTTTAGAACCTATTATAATATCTTTAATTCCAAATCTTTGTTGTATTTTGAAAACTTTTTTAAGTGCTCCAGCGTCAGGTGATACTAATACTATTCTATCTTGAGCCCGATTTTTATTATCAATATTTGTTAAAGCTTTAAAAATTAAATCATGATTATCTTTATATTAAAAGTTATTTATGCAAGCCTCCAAAACATCTGAATGTGGGTCCATTATTATCACCTTTTCGAAGTTTTGTGAATTAAGTATTGGTGCTATAACTGTTTTAATATAGTTAATTCCACCTTCTTCAAACTTTCGGTCACTTCTACCACCAATGCAGTATGGGATGTATAGTCTTACTTTCTCAACACCAATCTCTTTTAGACATTGATTAGCACATATTATCAGTTCCAAATCTTTGAAACTGTTTAATCGTGATTTAATCGTGATACCTTGTTTATTGTTTCTTAATGAATAAAATGTGTTATACCCATCTTGAATAATTTTAAGACTTTGTTGTCCGTCTGGAAATGTAGAAATTTCATACGTACAAGATAATCTATCTTCTTTATTTACTAAATTTAATGTCTCTGCCATTTCGTTATGTTTTATACACAAATATACTAATTTTTTTTATAAAAACAAACATTATACACCTAATAAATCATAAGATGCTAGTGATAATGCTTCATGTGGTATAAGTTCTGAGTCTTCTTTCATTTTTTTCAAACCAAGATAAATAACCTCATATAACATTTGGTCTTCTTCTGCGTGGTCTAAAATCATTTTTATTAACTCTATTTGTTCTTTGGGTTCTTTACTCATCATCTTTGTTTTGGTTTAGTTTACTATAAAGCATCCAAGCCCTATCTGATATTGATTTATAATTTTTAACATCAAACTCCTCAAAAGAAATACAATCATGGTGCGAAATAATTCCTGGCTTATCACCAACCATATAAAGAGCATATGCAATATGTTTAACAGATTCAAACTCTCTTAACATAGTCTTTAATTCTAAATTACTTCTTTCTTTCTTTTCCCTATATGTTTTAATGAATGTGTCAGACGATTCATCAACTACAATTTCATTATCTTTATCTAATGTCCCTATATAATTCTTACTGTCAATTTGGATAGTTTTATCCTTATTGATTTTAATTGATGTACTACAACAACCTTCACATATTCCACCCTTTATGTAAGCATGACCATGTTTATCTATATAGGAGTTAATTTCATCAATATTTTCTTTTATAAGTGTATTATAGTTAATATCACCATAATAACAAAAACTACAAAAATCCGCCATAATTATTTATCTTTGTTTTGGTTTACGAAAATAACTTCATTAATATTATTATTTGTAATACTACAACAGTAACCGCTGTTAATGTTCTTATAAATTCCATTAGGTGATTATACCTATCAAAGAACCTTTCTACTTTATATCTTCTACCCATTTTATTTATTTTTTCTAATTAATCTTTTTAATTCATTGTAACCAATAAGATCCTCAAACTTTTTATAATATAATTCTATATAATTTAATGAAGATTCAAAATGTTCATAAGTTTTACAACTATTAATAACTTTAATTGCTTTATTTTTAGCCTCAATCTGTTTTAGTATTTCCATTTTTTTATTTTTTATAGTGATAATATATACTCTTTATAGTTTTTAAATTTTTCTTCGACATACATTCCCGCTAATTTATCAGCGGTTTCTACATCAAAATATAAATTATTATGTAAATCTGTAGTTATAGCCCCTCTCAAAAAGTGTCTATCTATAGAATGTGTGATACTATATTTCTTTTTTTCAATAAATACCTCAATTAAAGAAGGTATACCAGTAGAATCTACTATTAATGGGTAGTTGTCCTGAAAGAATTTTTCACACTTTTTAAAAAATTTTAATACCTTCACATCTTTCATATAACAAATATAATAAAAATTTATTTATTATCCAAACTTATCTCAGTAATTAAATCATTTAACTGATGATCATTTAAAACAAATGTTTCTTTTAGGTCTAACAATTCTGGAGATTCACTATCATAATTTTCATGATATTTTTCATAATTAATCAATAAATCATTTAATGATTCCACAAAATCATAAAATACAGTTCTATCCTTAGTATTTTTTAATATCTTTAAAACACCCTCTTTATCATCTCTATGGATCTTATCAATTAAAAGGTGTGTACTACTATTAATAATGGTAAGTTTTGTTTTTAATAAAATACCATCTATTTTATCCCTAAACAATTTAATTTTATCCACTTCATTTTTTAAATCTGATATAGTATTTTTTTCGAGAGCGTTTTCATCGTTTAAATACCTTAATAAAGCTTTTTTTATTGCGTCATTTCCCATAATAATCAATTATAGTAATTATTTTTTAAATAATCAACAAAAAAGGAGGTAATATATCACCTCCTTTTTTTATCAAAACAAATAACTATGTTTTACATCATAGTTTCTGATAGAGTCCACAACATTTTGTTTACCTCTAAATTTTGATCGATTGATCGAATTGCTCTACTTCTAGAGTTTCTAACCTTACCATTTTCTTTAGGTGTCACAGTTAAAATCCCACCTTGTAACATATTCTCTTGAACTCTGTTAAAGACACTCCATAAATCATCACCAGCATCTTCTATTCTACGAACTTGTAACATCTGATTAAGGTCAATCATTTTATCTTCACCCCATCTTTGTTCGGCAGCTATTTTAGCAAAATCATATTGTTGACTTTTACTAAGTTCTTTAGCCATCATATCCTGAACATTACCAACAACATAAGGTATTTTTTCCGTAGTCATAGAGATAGCTTTAAGTACATCATTTTTTTGAAACCCTTTGTGCATTACTCTGAACTGATCAAATGTTTTGTCAGCAATTACTAAACCATTACTACAAACCAATCTAAAAAGTCCAACGTGAAATTTAAAAGATGATGTACCATCGTGAGAGTTAGTTAAAACTATCTCTGGGTGAGTATCACCAATCTCTTCAGAAATCACTTGATTATTCTGATTACGAAACCTTATCATATGTTTCTTATAAGGTATTTTATCTTCATACCCCTTTCTACTTTTAGTTTGTACCGCCTGTGTGGGTACCCAACCTTGTTCCCCTAAAATGTCTATCACTTCGGTTGTGGGGATAAACCTGTAAATGTGTGATAGATTAGACGATTGCTTTTGTGTTAAAGCCGCTGGACAACTTTGTCCGATTTCATTTAAATTTAAATATTCCATAATTGTTTTTTTTTATATATACAAATATAGGGATTTATTTCCGATAAAAAAAATTATAAACGTTTTTTTTTAATATTTATTAGATATATTTATATAATATGGATAAATTAAGTAGGTTCGAGTTAAAAGTATTAAGGTATTTAGATGATATGGTTAAACATACCACATTTAAAGAAAAAACCATGAAAGAACTTACCACACATATGGGGTTGTCACAAGAAGAAGCAATAGACATTTATAGGTTATGGTATTACAATC
>Ga0233412_10000292_pt1 | contig 29689 bp, 36 predicted proteins | sample Na_anoxic_4_MG_FD_180667 | JGI IMG/M metagenome (GOLD analysis project Ga0233412, IMG submission 180667) | Seawater microbial communities from Saanich Inlet, British Columbia, Canada - Na_anoxic_4_MG | ecosystem: Environmental > Aquatic > Marine > Inlet | place: Canada: British Columbia... | reverse complement strand
CCATTTTCATGCATTGTCAATAATTGAGTATCTGATAATTGTTGTACTTGTGGTACAAATCATATAAATCAAATTACAGTATCTACTACATCTTGTCATGCTGGTGTATAAATATTCTCAACAGTTCCTCAACTTAATAGTTTAACTAAGTCTCATGCAGTTAGGTTTTCTCATAATTCTAATGTAGCTTCTAATCAACCTCCTCATGCTTGTATATATGCCGCTCAATCCCAAGTATACATAAATCATGTATCAGTTGTTATATATACATATCATACTGCTCATGCTCATGGTAAGCTAGCAAAGTCTGGAAAAGGTATTACATTATTATTATCTTCATTAACTTGTATAAATCCTCAGTTCCATCTATACATTAATTGTCAATCACTAGTTAAATATAATGTATTAACGTCTCATGCTCCTCATAATATATTAGCAGTAGTATCTATAACTACTCTTGAAGCAACTGATTCATATAATGTTTTTATTTCAGCAGCTGTTGGAACATCTGATATTTTTATATATGCAGCTCAAGTCCATCTATATATTTCATTAGCGTCTAATGTTACATATATTTTTCAAGTTTCTCAAATTCATGGAAGACTAGCAAAATCTGCTACCTCAATAACGTCATCAACATAACTTGGTAAGTATGTTGAATCAATTAAAGTGCTTGAATTTAGTGGAACATATCAATTAGCAGTTCCTTTCTCAGAAGTAACTTGTAATCAAGATAAGTCTTGGTCAGGTGTAGCTGTTTCGTCTACGTTTCCTAATTTAGTTTTCTCGTCATCAGTAAATGCATTTGTATCTGCATTATTTTCATAAGCAGTTTTGATTGCAGCGTCTGAAGGTCATACTAAAGCTGTTCAATCAACTCTTTGATATTGAGTACATACCCAAATACCACTTCAAACACTTCTCATAGTACAAGTATCTCAAAGAGCAGTTATTATATTAGCTCCTGTTGGTAAAACTATTGATATTCAATTAGTTATAGTCAGGATACCTAAAAATCTTATTGTTCTTTCTACTCAAGCATCAGAAGTTCAAAATGATGTTATAGTTGTAGTTCCAGTAATACTAAAATAGTTTCAAGTTGCAGCTCATATATCAGTAGTTGTAGCAGAAGCTATATTTGCTCATTGAAATTCATCTATTGCTCAAGTCATAGGAATACTTCAATCTGCTAGAAAATCTCAAGCATTATTATTAACTTCATCAATAGCTTCTTTTACATTTGTAGCTGCTAATCAACTAATAGTATTATCATAACTAATTATATCAGCTGGGTGTCAACTAGTATTTTTGTCAGTTAAGTTTGCATGAAGTGTAGTTGTTCAACTAGAACCTAATGTTCAACCTCAAGCTAATGCTGTAATATTTATATATTCAACTCAAGATTCAAATTCGTCTAAGTCTCAGTTATCATCAATTAACATTGCTCATACTGGAAGATATTCTGGACTTGGTAATCAAGTTAATATTAAATCATTAACTGCTGTTTCTATATCGTCTTTAGCGTCTCCAGAATTGTTATATACAGTTTGTCATATTATTTTAACATAAGGATATTCTGAATCATTAGTTAAGAATATAAACATAATCATTCTATCATTACCAGTAACTTGAGTGTTAGTATAGTTAGGAGATAAATCAGTTCATAGATTTTCATTCCATACTGCTTGCCCTCATTCAATTAATGATATTAAATTATCTGCTGCAGTTTTAGTCCATACAGCTCAAGCTCTATAACAAAATGGTGCAGTCGCTTGTGCGTCTGGTGTTAATGTTATATCTTCGTCAAGAGCATGTCAAGAATCTACTGAAGTAAATGTTCAAGTTCAATTAGATAATCAATTAATCCCCATTCAATTTACATATGCAGTTCATTGTGATTCGTGTAAATATTTATGTGTAGCTCAATCCATTGTAATTCAATGTCTTTCGTCTGCAAATACTACAACGTCTCATAAAGTTGCATTCCAATATAATACAGAAGTAATTGGTTTATCTTGGAAGTAATCCTCATTTATTACGTCAGCTCAACTTAATGTAGCATTAGTTCAGTCTGCTGTAAAGTAAGCATACTTTAATCAATCAGTATCAGCAAATGATATAGATTGTAAAGTAGTCTCATTATATTTTATTCATTCTACATATATATCAAAACCACCAGACGCTGCTGCTGGATAAATACAAAGGTTTCTAGCCGTTGCTGCAGTTTGAAATGTAGTTCAGTTAGCAAAATTACCAGAAGTATTTTTAGTAAAATTACTATTCTGGTCTATTTTATAAACGTCTGTTCCATTTGGTGAGAACTCTAAGATTCACATTGTAGCTACTTGCTCTCTAATAAAACCAGAAGCTTCATTAGAATCTGTCATCATTTCTCTGATAGCTTGTATTTCTGCTTGTTCTGCGTCAGTAAATGCATTTGTATCTGCATTTGATTCATATGCTATTTTGATTTCTCAATCAGTTAATGAACCTCATGTACTTGGACTAACTTCTATATATATACTTCAAGTCCACCTATATAGTTTATTGTCGTCAAGTGTTACATATAACACAGAATCACTTCATGTGGCTGGAAGAGTTCAAAAATCTGCTGACTCTTGTGTGTCATTAAATTTAGCCTCTCCTCAATCTATTTGTATAAATTGCATATTTTAAAGTATTAAGTAATAATTATTCTTACGTCTGTATTATCTGCTCATTCAGATATCATATTAAATATTCAAGCATCATTAACTCTTACGTCAGTAGAAACTCATTTAATAATTTTAGTACCCGTAGCAATAGTTGCTTCTAATCAATTCTCTACATATATATCTGTAGCTCATAAATTTTGTATAGTAACTATATAATCTAATACATTAGCATTAGCATATACTTGTTGTATATCTGGCGTAGCTAATGTTTCTAAATCAGTACTCGTTTGTGTAACTGTAATTTTCATAGTTTATTTTATTAATAGTAAACATACTTAGTATAATATATGTATTACAATTTGCAATAAAAAAACTAGAGTGTTAGTCTAGCTTACATATATTTTGTTATTGTTCAATTACAATAGAATAAATAATCTCAATTATATGAAAAATCAATTCATGCTATTGTTCATGATACAGCTCTTGTTGATGTCTTAGTATTCTCTGGTATATAGTTTGTACTTAATGTGTATTCATCTAATGTAGAAAATCAACCTACAAACATTTTATCTCATCATTCATTTACGAATATTCAAAAAGACAAAGTTCAAGAACTTCATGAAGTAGTAGATATTGTTGTTTTAGTATAAGCGTCTCATACAACCCACGCAGTTGATAATGCTGTGTAATAAACTATAGCTCATCATAATCTAGACGAATATGCATGTAATCAATCTCTTGTTATAGATAATCAACGTACCCAAGTTGAACTTCATTCCCACATATTCTTTTCTCAAGTCTGTACTGCTGTAGTAATATCCCAAGGTGTTGTTAAAGTATAGGACCTATATCATTCAAAATTAGCTGTTAAATATGAAAGCAATTGAATCATTTTAGTTCAATCGTCACTAATTGATATTCAATTGATATTCATTATTCAAACTCATCATGACCAACGTGTATCTTGACTTCATGTTCATACAACTGAATTCAAATCAAATGCTGTAGTTAATTCATATTGATAACAAGTCCACCTTACAGATTTATATAAATGTAATCAATCTTTACTTAAATGGAATCAATAGTCGTCTCAACTGAATGTATTTGCTGTAGCAGAATAATTAACTAAAACTCATATCCAATTATAAATAAGTTCTGATATTTTATTAGTTGCCATCATTAAACTTGTAAACATAATTATTTAATTAAAGATTAAAGTCATGTACTCTTTCACGTATAAGCTAAATGAAATCAAGTAGAAAATATTTCAGCTACAAATATATGAGTTCAAACTTCTAGTTCTGGTATACTAGTAGCTCATAACATAAATGGATTAAATCATTCTATTGGTAAATCTTTAGAATTTAAAGTTCATAATGATAATGTTATTGGAGTTCCAACTGCTGTTATAGCAAATGTTATTGTAGTTCCTCTTACTAGATTAGAAAAGTTCATAGTGATTGCTCATCATATAGCAGAGTTGAATCATTGTTTTAATCATTCATTAGCGTCGAATGAAAAATCTTCTGCTACATTTACATTGTATATCATTCATACTTGTCCTGAGAATGTTACGTCTCATTCAAAATTATTATATCAAGTTATTATATTATCAAAGTCTCTATATATAGGGACTCATATAAAACTACTTGTTCAAGATACTTTATCTATTCTTAATCAATCTGAATAAGTAATTCAAGAAGTATCTGGTACTGTGAAGCTTCAAGTTATAGATTTGTTTCTAGTTGTATTTCAGTTTTTATCTACTGATAATATTTCAGTTAATCAATATTTAATATAACTAGTATCAGCATTTGTTAAAGTTATGTGAGTAGTTCAGTCTGTACTTATAATTGCAGAAGTAGTTACGTTAGTATCTATATCTGATTCTTCTTCTGGAGCAGCTTCAGTTATACTTCATGCTGGTCATACAGGTCACTGTATTCATTGAATTCAATCGTTTCATTTTATAGTAACATAACTTCACCAGTTAACTCAACCAAACTTAGGTCAATATAATCTAGCGTTAGTATCATCAATATAGTAATCTCAATTAATTCATAGCCCTGAATCAGGTGCTCAAGCTCATCTAAGTATTAGATTAGTTCTTTCAGTTATAGCTGACATAGTATTATAATTGTTTAACTCAGTTATGTTTCAAGCTCAGTCAACTATTATTTCTCATACTACTAATCTATCTGTTATAGTAGATAGTGTTGCATTTATCGTTGCATCTACTACATATACATAGTTTGTTCATACAGATAATGATAAATTAGCTTCATCTGCTATTGTGAAATATTCTCAGTCATCAAATATCTTTCAACCTTTTACATAACAAGTAGTTGCACTAGTCTTGTACATAAAGAAATGGTCTGGTAGTAAATCTAATATATAATTAAATATACTAGCAGAATCATTCATTTGTACACTAGCTGCAATATCATGCGCTTGTGGATTTGTTCTATTAACTCAATAAGTAAATACAGAAGTTCCTGCTTTTCTATGATAGAATATTTCTTCTCTTAGTATATCGTCTGTATAATCTATTATAAGGTAACCCAAATCTGAATTTGGTGCTACAGCTAATTGTATTTCTATTTCTCATACAATAGAAGTATCCATAGTAGATACTAATCATGTTGAAAAATAATTTTGTGTATTTAATTTAGACATTATTTAATTTAGTTAAGATTTAATTTCTCTATTATAGATAATTGCACAGGGTCTCAATATATACTTTCTAATACAAATCTATAAGCTCTCTTAAAAGATTCTTCTGGTATTCAATCATTAAATGCTTTATCATATTCAGTTTGAGATATAGGGAATACATAACCTTGGTTTGCTTCAAGTGCATTTAATTTAGTTAGTAAACTAGTTACGTTATCCTTAGCCATTCATTCACTTAAATTATCATAAGCTCATTCTATTTGAATTAAATTCTTTTCAGCTTTTAATTTAAAATCTTCTACTATTTTTGGATTATCAAAGATTTCTTTTTTTTGTTCCTCAGTTAGGAAATCTTTATGTCATCATACAAAAGACTTAACAGCTTCATCTATTAGATTTTCTCTAGTACTATTTTCTTTTAATAAAGCTTTATCTCTTGCCTCTTTTTCTAAAAGTGCTTTCCTAATCTTTATGTCTTCTAATATTTTTGCATCTGCTGCCTTTTTATCTGTCTCTATTTTCAAATCAATCTTAGCTTGGTCAGCTATTGCTTTTTCTGAATCTAATGCTTTTTCAACTTCACTTTTAGATTCTTCTCAACCTATACCAAATAAATCTTTAACAGCATTATAATAAGCTTCAGCAGTAGCTTCAGTTCATATAGAAGTTTGGAATGCAAGTAATTTTTGCTCATCTAAGTTTCTATATTTATTAATAGCTGCGAATAATTTTCAAGGGTCGTTACTCTCTTGTGCTTCTTTTAACATTGCTTGTACTAATTTATTAGTATCAAATCATTCAACTGTAGTAATATGAGATATTTGTTCTTGAATAAGGTCTTCATTTTGTGCTGGAGTATTACCTTTCCAAGCAGTAGTAAAGTCATCAATCCTTTGTTGTTCTTCTCTTTTACCACTAATAGCTGAATCACGTGCAGTTAGTTTATCACTAGTATATTTAGTACGTATTCTTTGGTAGTATTCTTCTATCTCTCATGTTTTTATAAGTGCATCTAAAAAAGGTTTAGCTTCAGCATCTGATAAAAGTTTTTTAGCTTCTTGTATCATTGCAGCCTTTTCCTCAGTAGAAAAATTTAGTTCATTTAATCTTTCATCTAGTTGAGATTCAAATAAAGCTAAGTTTTCTTTCGATTCAGTTACAGATTTAGAGAATGAATCTGTAATATCTCTATTAATTTTTCACATTTGAAAAGCAGAAAGCTTTCAACCTGTTCATGCTTTAGCTGCTTGTATCTGTGCTTCTAATCAAATATCTGCCTCTTTCCTTTTTAGAATATCTTGTGCTTTACTTCTTTGTCATGCTATTCTATCAGAGTATTCAGTTTTAAATTTATTAATGTCTGTTAATTGCCCATCATAATAATCTGACAATCTTTTATTTGATGCCTTAATTTTATCAGAAGCCTTTTTAGCTCTAGCGTTTACTGCTTCTTGTTCTATTCTAGCAGCGTTCTCTAAATGTTTTTTCTGTTCATCAGATACTTCTAATTCTAAATCAGAAAATCAACCTTCTCAAAATTTTATACTATCTGTTAATGCCATAATGTTTAATGTTTATAATTATATTCTGTAACTGGTGGGATTTTGCTATTATATCAAATAACTCACCCTCAATATATAAATCAATTTTCTTTAGATTTAATTTTAAAATCAAATATAGAAGCAGTAATTCATAATCAAATTGTGACTGATACTATATTTCAAATTAATTTAGTAATAACTACTTCTCAATTTCAAATTAATGTTTGTCATATTGGATTATCTCATAGTCACGCATTACCTGCTCATATATCTATATTAATAGGATAGTTGTTTAAGTCAATTACTAATTTATGCAGGATACCTCATAATTGGTACTCCATTTCAAATTCATAATCTAATACTTTCTCATTTAATCATAATATAATTTTAACTATTCATACTTGCTTCAATGAATATAAGTCATTTGAACCAAAATCAAATCATACAATTTGGTCACTATAGTAGTCTGTGTTATCAAAATAGTTATCATTGAATTCATAAATTCATTCTCAATATAAGTAATCTTCTATTTTATAAAATTGACTTAAGTAGTTTCATGTATCCCAATGTTTATATTCTAAGTCATATCTAAAATATGAAGTTCATGCAGGAGATAATTCTAGTACATAAACTTTTTTATCCCATTGATTCATATATATGTCTCATGTAATGAAATCAAACATTCATCTTACTGACTCAATTGCATTTTTTGTTTCTACTACATAATCATAATTGTTGTCAGATAGTATACTTACCTCAACAAATTGCTTATCGTCTTGCAATACATACATACTATTCTGTGACACTATTACAGAATATTTAGAATATAGATTACTATTGTATGTTAGTTCTGTACGTGTATATCATTCTGTTCATTCAGTTCATATCACTGGAGCAAATACAGTATTAGAAGTTCAGAATACAACTAACATTTTCCCAAATGGAACTAGTTTTTCTAATCAAATAAGATTATTAAAAAAGTTTAATGGATAAATATTTACGTTTGATTCTGGTAATTCATCTGAAAATAATACCCTATATTTTGTTAGGATAAATAATACTCAGTTATAATTTACTAAATCTATTATATGGTCTCAATCGACACATGCATATAATTCTACTCACTCTATATCATCTATCTCTCAAAGTAGAGTAGTTAGATGTAATGAGAAAACTGAAGTTTCTGTTGCTACAACTGGTATCTCTCATATATCTGAAGATATTCCTACTTGTTCTACTCAAACATAAGGTCTTGTTCATACCTTATTTGTTCATCTAACATATACATATACTTCATCTGCATTTAATGCAACAGTGTTTCATAAATAATCTTTATATTCTGTAGCAGTATAAAAGATTTCTGTAGCTACTCATTGTAGATTTGAATGATTATTATAGAAAAATAAATGATGTCATATAATAGCCGTGTCCCTTATATTAGTATCTTTTAATTTTAATTTTAAATATCATGCTTCATATAAATCAGAAGCATCTGTATTATCTGGTTCAGAAGCCTCTGCTCATGAATCTACTGTATCATATTCTACCCAATATGTATCAGATATGTCTGGTTGTTGGTTTATATTTTTAACAGATTCTATTATATCTGTTAATGCAATATATGTAGTTCATAAATATGTACATATCCAATCTGTTTTATATTCAGTTGCATTATTCCAAACTCAAGTTTGATGAGTATCTACAAATGCATCTAGAATATCTATTCACTTTGTTATTTCTCATTTAGCTCAGTATCATTTTGCAAATTTTATTGGAGTATCATTTCATACTGTAAAATTATATGTAGATAATGTACTATAATTATTTCAATCATAGTATCATATTGTATGATTTAACCCATTTTTAATTAATATAAAATCTACCTCATCTATAATAATAGAATCAAGTATAGTTCAGGTAGGTACATTTGCAGATATATTATCTACTCATTTTCTTTTTTCTATAAAGAATGTATCTCAATATGTTTTATTTCATTTCCAACTAGGTCTTGTTATATTTGAATTAACAATTTGATTATATCAATTGTTAAGTTGTCAAGCCTTTAATTCTAATGGTTGATATATTAATTCCATAATTATTGTGGGTTAGCTCATAAAAGTTGTGCTTCGTATCACATGTCATTAGCTTTTAAGTTCTTAATTTCATATTGATATTTATTAAAATTATTAGCTGGCTGTCCTGCTAATTGTTGTACATCTATTAAATTAAGTTGAGATAACACAAGATAATATAATGCTGGTATACATTTATTTGGGATTGGTATATCTATACCTGCAGTTGTTGCATATGGTTGAAATACATAATCTTTAATATAAGTTAATATATAATCATGCTCTTCATGTAAATATAATAGTTGGTCTTTTTGTACATATTTACAATTAGAATTAGAATCTGTTCTTTTTGATAGTTGTGTAATACTATGTTCAGGAAATAATTCTATTGTATTTGTATTAGTGTCATCATATTCTAATCATAGAACATATTTAACTGGATTTACAATATCTGCTGTGTAATATCTAGTAAGGTCAGTAAAAGTATTTATCTCTTCATCAACAAATAACCAACTCCATTTGTATTCATTATAGATTTGTTGTACAGATAAATTAATTGTAGCTTGAAGTGATTCAGGTGGAAACATAATTGAATTACCTCTAGCATTTATAAATGGATATATCATTGATAAAAAAGTATTGTATAGCATGGTTTAATATTTAAGTAGTAATTACTACTAAAGTATAATATTAAAGAGCTATATTGCAAATTTCCATTGTCGCCCATATAGTGTTTTCCCTTAGCCGCAGTAGTAAGCTAAAACTTATTTAAATCGTTTCTAAGGTATCCGTTTCATTTCTCGCTTATATTCTTACCTAAAAAAAAGAACTAAAAATTAATTTAGTTCTTTTTTCTGTAGAAAAATATTATATATTTTCTAATTTAAGGTAAGCACCACTAGTTAATCCACCTAATACAACTGCAGCTTCGAAGTACATATCGAATATTGCTTTGTCATAGATATTATTAATTTGTTTTCTTACAGTAATTTCACCTCTTGCAGCTTCCATACCACCTTTTTCGTCCATTAAGTTTTGATTTTTTCTAAACTTACAAGCGATTAAGCTTCTTGGTATGATATAACCTAGAGATTTTTGAGAAACTGTATCTAACATAGGTTCATGGTAGAATTCTACTTGACCAAACATGTTAGTAAACTTGAAGATAGTAAAATCAATTTCTTTTACTTTCTCATTGTATACAATATCTTCTTTTTTGATTCTACCTAGAGCAGAAAGCATTTTTCTGTTACATGGCATAGTCAATGTTTCACCTGATTGGATTGCACCTGAAGCAGAAGCTGATTCAATTGCGTCCATGAACTTAGCGACTTTTTGGTCGTCAGTATCACCAGCGAAATCTATTTTAACTGAAGGGTCAGTTACAGCAACTTCTTCAATTGCAGTATCAATACCTAACATTTCTGGTTTAGCACCTGAAATGTTTCCACCTAACCATAATGCTTTATTAAATTCTTGTAACAGAATGTTCATATTTAATGCAAATATAGAAGCGATGTATTCTTTAGCGTCTTTTTCAATAAGATATTGTTTATTCAAGTCAACTTTAGCGAAAGATACTTGTCTAGCAAAATTTTGGAAGTATGAATTGAATTCAATGTAATCATAAGAAGAAGAACCTCTTGAGATTGCAACTCCAATTTCTTGAACATAGAAAGCTCTAACAACTTTATCACCAACGTCTAGGTCAATTGCCCCAACCCAAGTAATAGAAGTATCTGCAACAACTGCAGTAATTGTAACTTTAACATTTGTTTTAGCAGAACCGTCAGCTCTTACTACTAACAATTGGTCTCCAACTTCGAACCCAGCAGTTTTAATACCAGTAGATTCAGCAGCAGTAATTGCAGTAGCAGTATCGTTATTACCAGTTATGCTTAACGAAACGTCAAACATAGAGTAATCGTACCATACTAAGTCTGTACCATTTTCAGTAATTGTACCTTCAATTGGTAGGAATTTAGTTTTCAATGATTTAGCTCCTTGAACATTGTAATCAAACAATAGGTAGCTTAAATGTTTATAATATTTGTGTAATATTGGGTATAAATATAACCCAGTTCAAACAACTTTTTGTGTTTGTTCTCATGCAGAGTATGTAACTCAAGTTTTTGCTGGCATAATAATTTTAGTTTAGTTTTAAAATATTGAAGTAATGTCATTAACATCAACTTCTTCTTGTATATCTTCTTCAACCTCTGGAGCAGTAAGCTCATTAAGAACTACGTCACCAGCGTTCTTGTCAGATACACCATCAATTCTTTTTTCTTCAAATGACTTACCAGTTAATTTATAATACATATCTTCAAGTGTAGTGATTACTTTACCTTTGGCGAATTCCTCACCAGAAGCAGCTCAATCATACATTCTATTTAGTATTATCATTTTTGGGTCAGTTGAATTAGTAACGTTTTGTGCTATTTGTAATTCATATCATGCATTAGAAGTATTTAACTCTTCTAATTTGCTACTCAATATATCGTTCTTTGTAGATAAAGTATCTACTCTAGTAGAATAATCTATAACTTGTTGATATAAATCGTCAATTAGTTTTTCAGCAGTATCAGTGTCGTCATCTGAGATAGCCTCTTTAGCTTCCTCAATGGTTTCTTTGATTTCTTCTGTTTCGTCAATTGATTTATCTATCTCTTCCTTAATTTCTTTAGTATCCCCTAGTGCATTATCAAGTGTTGGAATTTCAGTATCAGTCTCAGGGGCTTCCTCTTTTTCAGCTTCAGCATTAGCTTCCTCTTCAACTTTTTTAGTCTCAGTTTCTTCTACTACTTCTTCCGTATCTTCTGGAATAATTCACAATGCGCCCGATTCTGAAGTTTCATCACCTCATAATATATCTAATGTATCTACTTGTGTTTCTTCAGGCAAGTCCTGACTTAGTTGTAGTGCCATTTTCCCTATATTAAAAAATTAAATTTCCCTATGTTATAGTAGTGCATGTAGCTCGACTAATCATTCCAAACTAGCTATCTTCGAATACTCTTTTTCATTAATATGTTGTTGTGCCCTTAAAGAATAATATGTAGAAATTATATCTTTTAATGTTTCTTTATGTGCTCAATCTATTAATAGCTTTAACTTTTCCTCTAATTCTTTATCTGCTAATTCTACTTTAATATTAGTTTTATTCATTACTCTGTCAAATTATTAATTAATAAGTTCTAATAAATCTCATGTATTATCCTTAAATTCATTTGCTTCTCATAGAGTCTTTATAGATTTTTTAAGAACTATAATATCCTCTCCTTGAACAGTCCATAATATATTATCATTCAAGTTATAATAAACAGTTAGTTCATTATTTCATAATGTCCAAGGTAATGGTATATTACTAGCAATCTTATTATTAAATTGTGTAGTAGTTAATCATTTATCTGTTATCTTATTAGAATGTTCTAAATATCTATATACGTCTCAAGCCATTGATTTTATATATTCTGAATCTTTACCTTTTAATGTTTCTACATTTTCTAGTAATGCATCAGAATCTAATTCTCATTCATTAATATCAATATCATCTTCACTAAATTCATTATCTAGTGCAGATTCTATAGAACTAACATTTCATAGTCAAGTTGCTATAGTACCTCATATAACTGCTGTAGTTTTAGGAGCAGCTTTTGCAATCTTAACTGGGACATTAGCTACTTTTTGTACAGCCTCAAGAGGTTTATTCAATAATGCTATAGTTTTCTTAAGTGCAGAGTTTTTAATAAATCATATTGTTTGTATATTAGCGTCTGCATATAATGCCTTACCCTTTAACTTAGGATTCAAGAATTTAATTCTTCCTGATTTAGCTAAATTATCTAATAGTAACTTAGCTTTCTTAGCTTCATCAGATAATGAAGCAATCTCTTTATTTACCTCAGCTATTTTAGTATTAGTCTTAGTTAACTTATCTCATTGTTTAGTAATCTTCTCTGAAATCTTAGTATTAGTTCATGTTAGCTTATTAACACTAGCCATATTTTCTTCTATTGTCTTTATGTTTGTTTGAGCCTTTTCTATTGCTTTAGTTTTAGCTGTTCAATCTTTCATCTTATTAGCTTTATCTAAAGCTTTCTTTGCTGTATCTAAAGACTTTTGAAGTTCTGTAGTATTACCAGTGTTCTTTATTGTAGTTACATTCTTAGAGAAGTCATCAGCTTTACCAGTTATCTTCTTTAAAGATTCCTCTCATTTAGTTATTAAATCTTTTACAGTTTTTCATTGAGCTTTTAATGCAGCTTTATTCTTTACTATAAGTTCAATTGCTGCCTTAGCTTCTTTAGCTGATTTACCAGCTATTAGTAATCTTCAAGGTATAGCTACATATGAACCACCAATAAACATTGGTACCATTTCACCAGTAAATTGAAGTACAGTTTTTAAAGCAGTATCATCTAATGCATCTAAATGATTAAACGACTGTACTACTTCATCTAACTTTGTAGATAAATCAGTTGATACAGCATCTGACCTTTTATTGTATTCATCTAAGAATCATTCATATTGAGCAAACTTAGTTCATTGAACGTCTGTTCATAATGTTAAATTAGTCATTGCTGCTGCAATACCTGTAGTTATATCTGCAGCATTAGCTGTTACATCTCAAACTATATCTGCTGCATTAACAATTGTATCATTAATAAATAGTCATAGTTCTCAAACTCACTTAACTACTCATTTTCATAATTCTTCAACTGCGTCTAATGTATACTCTGCTAATGTTGGCTTTTGTTGTCAACTTCTCTTAGAGCTATCACTCATTCATTGAGTAGCTTTTTCAAAATATCACATATGTTATTTATTAATATTTAAATTGTTAATTGCATTTCATAAATCAAACGGAGCTCATCATGTTGGTGCAGGAGCAGGAGCCTCGTCTTTAACTTCTAGTATTTCATCTACATCTATATCTCTTTTAAGTATTCATTTAACTAATTCTTTAGCATTAATGTTCATACCATTAGGTCATTGTAGATATGGTCCTAGATTTTGTAGTGATTCAGTAAGTGTTTTAATACCTTCTTCTTCACTAAGTAAAGCTAGACTTGATAAATGAAATGATATATTCTTTTCATTTAAGAATACTCTTAAATCTAGTTTATCCTTAAGTCATAATTCAGTAAGTTCTTTCTCTTCATAGTTAATAGCATACATAAGTAGAAAGTTCTTAGCTATAAACCCCATTGCGTTGTTTATAGAATTAGTTAATGGCATAAGTTTAGATTTATATTGATTGAATATTAAGTCTACTCAACCAGCTATTCTTTCAACCTTACCTTGCCCTCACATTATGTATTCATTTACTCATGACCTTTTCTCAGCAAAGGCTTCTATAAACTGTATAGTATTAATAGGCTCAAATCAGGCTACACCTAATTCTATCTTTCTTAAACTTCAAGGGGTATTAGTAGGTATAACTCTATATGGAGAATAAGTAATCTTATTCTTTTTACCTAGCATTTGATTAAGTCCTCACACTTGCTCAAACATAGGTGATATTTGAATCTTAAGATTATCAAGATATATATTATATAATGTATTAGTTATTTGTTGTAGCTCATTTAGATTAGTAGATACACCAGTACTATCACTAGTTCAAGGTATCTTATTAAAACTAATATCAGTTACTAATGTAGAGTTAGATTTAATCTCTGCAGCTTTTTTGAATAACATAATTCAATCTATAAGTACAACAGTACCTTCTTCATCATTATATTCAATAACTTCGTATACATTATTCTTATCAAAGTCTATAGCGTAAACAGTATTTCTACCTTCTATACTATTAGGAGTATTAAGATTATTAGCACTTCTCATTTCAGTAGTTGGGATAACAGTAGATAGATTAGAACTACCTATCATATCTTCATATGCAATGATATGTTTAATTCTATTTACATCATACTCTGAATATCTTTTCTTATCTTTCTGATTACAGATACTAGTTATATATTGATTTGCATTCTCATTATTTAATTTAGAAGCATAGTTCTTTAAGATTTGTTTCTTACTCATAATATACCTTTCTATAGTAAAGGTAGAGTTTTGTAGAGTAGTATTATAGTCATAAAATACATTGAATATACTTACGTAGTTCAATGTTGGTCTCTTGACTGTAGTTCAATAGTCAATTCAATTAACTATCTTAGGGTCTTTATATTTTTGAAATACTGGTTTCATAAATCATTTACCAGTAATAAGACACTCCTTAATTGTTTCCATAAGAGCATCTTTACCTGTATGTTCATAATCAAATGCATTGTTAAGTAGTTCATCGGTACCCTCAATACCTTCTCACTCAACTCTAAATTTAATTTTAGAATCATACATACTAGCAAACATAGTATCAACAATAGCAGGTATCATTGGGAAGAAAACATTTGTTTGCCAATCTTCAATAACCTCCTGTCTATCTCAAGTATATCATAAGTAATTCTTATAATCCTCTATGTATCTATTAAAAAATGTTTGTTCAAAGTAAGGTATAACATTATCACATAATGTTTGTATACCTTCAACTCTTGTATCCTTATCCATTTGATTATCTGTTATTTGCTAAGTTATCTCTATCAGTAGCTAGACTATCACCAATAGGTGCAGCTCAATCATTCATCATTTCACCAAATATTTCTGAAGGTATTTTACCTACTACTGTATCTGGAACGCATTTTTCCTTTCACATTCCTTTTCATTTCATCATATCCATAATAATTTATTTAGTTTTTAAAATTTTTTTAGCTTTAGCAATTATCCCTTTTTTCTTAGGTTTAGGCTCTAATGTATCAGCAATATCAGAAAAAGTTTCTTCTACTTTTTTTTCTTTTATTTTTACTTTCTCTATCTTAGGTTCTGATATATCTTCTTGTACTTTAGTAACTTGGGCATTTCTTAATTTTCTTCTAAGCATTAATTGTTTTAATTTATTCATAATCAAAGTTTTAATAAGTAAATTGTTTGAATATATCTTCATTGTATTCATCGTATTCGAATAGTCAATTCGGGTTAATGTCGTGTATACTCATAGCACCCTGAACTTGAACTTGATTCTTTCAATGTATTCATAACACATGCTTCATTTGAAACGCAGCTAACATTAATGCATTAACTGAATCATCTTTTACTCATACTCCTGCATACTGTACAACTTTCTTACCAGTATGTATCTTTTGGAATCACTTTAATTCAGATAATAAATTCATTAAATCTGAGTTAATCTTTAATCAGAAGTTCTCAAAGTATAACTTTAACATCTCTACTAAATTCATTTTACTTACTTGATAATAAGCAAACTGTTGATTGAAATTAGTTTCACCTGTACCTTTATATTTAACTGATACATCAACTAAGTCTCAAAAGATTTCAGCTACTCATTCACCAACTCAAGTTCTATCCATAATAATAGTAGAACGTGGGTATCTATTCTTTATTTCTCTCATTGATTCCTTTTGGTTCTTATATGTCATTTGATACCAAGTAATCTCTTCTATAACTCTTAATTCATTAGGGTCAACAATAACTATTGCAGCATTATCTTTAATCTTTCAAGGGTCATATCATATAACAACATTATTAGGAACAGTATCACTCTTAGGTTGTATAACTCAGGTTAAAGTAAATACAGTATTACCACTAGGGAATATTGAATACAACTGAGTCCAATACTTCATAGGATTATGTTTAAGAGCACTCTTCATATTCTCCTTCCTTTCCTCTGTTAATAAATCATTATCATCAATAGTAACCCTCATCGCAAACATTTTATCATCTAGTCATAACTCAGCTTTAACTAACTCCCTATAATACCAATTATCTTTTATATCTTCATTAATAGTACTAATAGCAAATACAGTGGCACCTTCCTGTATAATAATAGGTAACAAGTCTTCCCAAAATGCATCACTAATCATAGCAGCCTCGTCTAATATAACTAAGTCAGCTCAATAACTGGCAGCTCATGTCCTACTTCAAGCACTTCTAAAAATAAGTTTAGCTCATGTAATAGTATTTTCAAATTGTTTATCCCTTTGTGTATACTTTATAAATCACATAGCTATATCTTCCTTACACATAGTAAGTAAATACTGAAGAGGTTGCCACATTTTCTCCTCACTAACACAAACAAATATAATCTGTCTCTCTCTAGCTCAGTAACCTCAACCCTTTCTATAAAGTTCTCTCTTTGCGATATAAGCACTTGTATAAGTTTTTCCTATCCTTCTACTACCAGCTACATAATTAAACTGCTTCCAGTTAATAAGTAGGTTCATCTGCCATTCCTGTAACTTTAATTGTAAATTCCTTCTTAATATATGTGTATATCAATAATCAACCTTTCTATCCCCTATCTTCTTATTAATATATCATAACTCAATCTCTTTATTTAAAACCTTCAATACATCATATGTATCTCATACAACTCTAGAATCCTCTAATGGGAATAATCATACAACAGCATTCTTATAATCATATATTATAGTGAATGCATTTATAATTCCCCTAAAGATTACAAGTAATTCATCATCAATTAACTTATTTCTTATAGCCCACTTATTTAATATAGTAGTTTTAAAGAACATAGTCACATCTTCACCACTATCTACGTGAGGATAAGTAACTGTATAGTTTTTCTTAATCAATTGTCCAGCAGCTCACTTCATCTTTATATCTAAAGTCTTCCGTATCTTAGGTCAATAGCTTCTACCATATTGTTCTAGTAGTAAACTATCCATATTCTTCCCAGTATTAGAACTATAAAAAGCCTCTCAACTCTTTATTAACTTCTTATCTACCATAAAACTACCGAGAAATCTCCTACAACAAATACTCTTCTCGCTTATATGCTTAATAGTATTTAAATCTCTAGCCTCTTCCCTAACAGTTACTTTCTTTCTTTTAGCAGCCATACCTCTCTTAACCTTTGGTAATAACTTCTTGTTAATATTATCTACAGCTGTGTTCAATTTCTCAATTTTCATACCCTTGTTGTTATTATTAATATAAACATACTAATAAAAAAGCCTAGTTTTACAACTAAGCCTTACTTTATTATCCAGTTATGTCTTTAGTTAAGAAGTTTCATTCACCAATATCATTATTAATCATTTCCATAATCTCTTGTCTATCCATATTCTTTATCATAGCTAACATTGATTCATTCTGTTCAGCAGTATAACTATAATTCTCAATACCTAAACCTCTAGCTAACTTAGCTCTACTATCTTTATCACTAGGTAAGCCCTCATTATCTAGGTAATCAGATAAACCTATATAAGTATCTTGAGCTGCCTCTTCAGGTACTTCTGTTTTCTCAGCAACTTCTTCCTCCTTTTCCTTTCATTTCTCTATTTTAGCTGCAGCTTCTGGAGTTTCTATTGTTTCTGTTCAAGTACCAAAGAATAAATCTATTAATTCATTATTCTGTTCACTATCTAATTCCTTTTCTAACTTCTTTCTAATAACATATTCAACTATCTTATCTAAATTATCTCTATCAACACCTAACTTCTCAGCATAAGCTGTTAGTTCTTTCTCAGGTGCTTCTTCTAACTTAACCTTATAATCCTCTATATCATTATAAGCGTTAAACAAAGCATCACTTTTATCCTGTTTGTCATCTTCTAACTTTTCTATCTCTTGGTTTTGTTCAGTAATTTCAAAATCCTTTAAATCTAATTCTTCGTTATTCTTCTTCTTAGTCAATTCCTTCTCTTTCAATTCATTAGTTTTAGTGTCCTTATCCTTTTTCTCATTTTCCTTAGATATGTTTCATGTGATTAATTCCTTAGCTCAATCATAAGCATTTCCAAATATTTCAGTTATATCAGTCATAGTTATTGTTTAATTATTAAATATAAATATATTAACATTAACAACTATTTATGCAAGTTTATCTTTATCCATTGGTTAACTATGTCAGTCTTTAGTATATACTTGTCTCATATCTTAACTACACCAACTTCATTATCTATACTCTTATTAGACATTCATTGTTTATTATGCAAGTTACTTTTAGTATACATAAATATACCTGCTATTTCTTCTTTAGCAGAAGTTTTATTTTTCTTAGGCTGATTAATACTCTTTAATGGTTTAGATTTAATAGAAGCCTCTATAGCAACTATTCAACATTTCCTACATAAGCCTCAATACTTATATAAGAAACCAACCAACTCCATTTCATTACATTTACTACATTCAGCCTTATTCATTTTAATCTTCATATATATTAGTTAATTATAAGTTAGGTACATTTGTACCTACACAGTATACTTTTATACTAGGGTGTCAATTTATTTAGGTACATTTATACCTAAACGCTACAATTTGTATGGGGTTTAGTTTACAGTATTTCTTTTCCCCCCGTGCTGCAGAACGTCCAATACTACCACTACAACTACCACTGGGGGTCACCGCTACTACCACTACTACTGCCACTACTACCCACTTTTTAAAAAAAAAGAAAGAAAGAAAAAAAAAGAACTAGCTGTTAAGCTAATTCTAATGTAGATAAAAAATCTACTTTTAATACTTTACCATCAGTACTGTCTGATGTATAAGCCAATTTAATATACTGATTACCAGGTTGTATGAACAGAGTTCAATTACCTGTAACGAACATAGGTTCGTTATCAGAAGTACTAGATAGTTCGAATCATTCTGATTCAAGATGGCTAATAATAGCCTCGTCCAATGTATCTGTATTGGCTTTCTTAATAAGTCTCATAAGAAAATAATTAAATAAATAAAAACAATGTAACAATAATATATAAAATATATATATAAATATAATAAGTAAAACTTATTCTATATCCATAGGTTAGTCTTGTATCCTATAGTAGTTATAGTATCTCTATATCCATATACATATGTTCATATCTTTATTATACATTGTGCGAAAAAAAAAGACATAGAGTAATCTAGGATTAAACCTGATTACTTCTAAGTCTTTTATTATATATTATCTATATTAATATAGTAGTATCTATTATGTATAATAGATTAGATTATATCTAACTCTATTAATTTCTTATCATAGTCATATGATATTTTGTATTTAAATTTACAAAATTCATTATAACAATTATTACCTGATATAATAATAGTCTTAGCTACATCATTAAATAATAATTTCATATCTGTTTCTATTCAGATATCAGCAGCAGTATCAATCGCTACTTGTTTTAGTTGCTTCACTTCTGTGAGCATGTCATGTTCTATCATATATATATGATTAGTAAAATAAATTAGTTATATCTAATTCTGTATCAAACACAGCATTAGGTATATTTATAAAATTCCTCCTTACTTTTTTAGTAATATTATTTTTCATTACTAGACTCATTCATTTGCTATGAGTTACTCATACAAATCTAAAGCTATAAACTATGTCGTTTCCTTCATAGCTTAAGGTTACATATACTTTCATATATATTATAAATTATTTAGTAAAATAAATTATCAATGGTGTATAGTAATACACTTATTTATAAATTCAGATAGATTCATATCTGCATTTCTTTCTACATAATCCAGTAGCTGAGTATCGTGGAAGTTTCCACATATAACACTGGATAGTTCTGAAGTATATATCTTCAGTCAGCTAGAACTTTGGTCATACTCATTGAAGTCTGCTCAGCATTCCTCACAAGTATATCAAACAATTTGTCAGTTACATTTGCAACATTCCATAGTATAATAATTATTATTAAATTAATCTGAACCAAATATTATAGCAACCACTATTGAGAATGGTACTATAAAAGTTCAATCAGCATCAGGGAATAATATCCCTAACACTCCTATCATTACGATAGCTATTAGTATTACTTTCATTTCTTCTTTTGTTTATGAAATATTTTTAGGACAGGTCGTCCATAGAACTCAGTATATAATGAATGTACTTTATCTTCATATGGTACATACCTTCTTATCTTAGGTATGTATGTTTCTCCATATAGTCAGTGCATATTATATTGCTGCGTCTTCTCGTAGTCTTTTAACTTCTTACCATTATTCATTGGAAGGTTTTTTAAATACGAGTCATAGTATCTTAGTGATTGTTCTTTAGTCCAATTCTTTTCTATTGCATAGTAAGCCTCTGTTATTTCTTTGGCAAGCTTTACTATCTGTGAGTTAGACTTCATATGTCCAACGGCTTTATATATAGTATCTAGTATCATATGTCTTTAGTGTTATCAATTAAACTTATCTTAAGTATAACTATGTATACATGATTGCTTAAGTTATTATTAATGAATGCATTGAACTCTGCTATGTCATTACACTTATATGTTTCTACTAATCAATTAATATATCTAAAGGCTTTACTCTCTGAGTAGTACTCTATAATATATTCTCGCTTCTTCCATTCAGGTTGATTAGCATTCTCTGAATTTGTTTTTGTTAGTTTCATATTGTTATAGTTATTAATATTAAAAAAAAAGATATGAAGTTTAATTCATATCTTCAGATAATATACTCTGTACATTATCTCTTATCATTTCAACAGCGAATATATATTCAGATTTACATCTGCTATCCTGTTGCATAGTTCATAATAGTTTGTTAGACATATTAAGATTCATATTATTTAAGCTATTAGATTTCATAGTATCATAAGTTAGTTATAAGTAATAGTCACTATTCTATTGTTGATATAGCATATACTATTCATAGTATCATTAATCAAAGGAAGACTTGTGGTAGTTGTTCAACATTGAACATACCAGCTTGTCACCTTCATCAGGTAACTAAGAATATAGATATAGTTCATATAACTAATATCATTGCTCATACTCCTCATAGTATATAGAACAATTGTTCTAGTTTGTCTTTCATATTATTTATTAATGAAATAAAAAAAGAGATTATGTTTTAGTCCAATGACTTCTTCATACTCTCTTTAGTTTCCTTTGCTTGTAGGTCTTTAATCAGCCTGTCCTATTTTTTCTAGAATGCTTTGCATTACTAATTGCTGTGACAGCTATAGGAGCTGATACTATTAGTGTTACCCACACTATTGTAGTTATCATTTTAAATTTCTTTTATCTTATTAAGAAGTATAGTACCTCATACTTCTTCTATATAAATGTTTAATTCTTCTAGGGTATCAAAGTTCATAATTGAATCTGGAGTGCCCTTAGAATCTATTGTATTGAATTCTACTAGGTACATAGTTTATCTGTTATAGATATAATAGTATTATCTTTTTTTGTTTATTGGTTATAATTCATTGCTTCTTCTAGTGTATCATATCTAGATATAGTTCAATTCTTTTTCATTGATTCATACTTATTGTTAGTACTGTCTGAAGGAGATATGATAGTAGTAGTTCACTTAGTCCATATCCATTTGGATAGAGCTCTGATTACTTTCCTCTTATCATTCTTATTCATATGTAACCCACCTATATCTTTCATTGAAGTATATAGTGGGTGTTTCTTTTGAATCCATTCGTCCATAATATTATTTCTTATATAATAATTTATTCTCTTTGATAGAACATTTACATCAGCGTGGGTGTCTAGCTGTCATTAGTGCATAGGCATGACACTTGTCACATTGCATTTCATAATGGTATCTAGTCTTTCATACTACAGTTCTTCACATAACTCTGTCTCATATCATGAGTAGAGTTTCTCTCTTACACCTACATTTCTTTTTACTTCATTGAGTTCAGTTAACTTTAGTTGTAGCTTTACAATCTATACATTCGAAGTAGTAAGTCTTGTCTACCAATTTATATAATAGCTTTCAATTATAAACCTTTCAGATATGTAATACTTTCTGTGTACATACACAGCTATTATAATTCTTAATTGATTTAGTACTTATCCTTCTTCAGCATAGTATACACTCTATTATATGTACTGCGTTATATGTTCATACAATTTTATTGATTCAATATATATCTCATATCTTGTATTTGTTTTTAGAACAATTACATTTCCTTGATAAGCTATGATAGAAATCTTTAGTAGTTGTTTCTTTATTACAGTTATTACATTTGACTGTAACCATAGCTCAGTCTCTTGCAGTAATTGTTTTATTGTTTGCTGTGTATCACACTATATATTTTAACATGATATCTAGTTAGTAATTAAAAACAAAGAGGATTGCTCCCCCTTATTTTATTGCTCTTAGTTTCTTTATATACTTGTCAGCAGTTGTAGCTTTCATTGGCGTCTTATGTATATGCTTAAGTCTTGCTACTATTCATATACTGACATCTAATTGTTTAGCTAATGCTTCCATTGTATCTTCTTGTAACAATCTTTCTATTTCTATTTCGATTGCTTTCTTCTGTCATTTAGTAATACTCTTATCCTCAGTAGGATTAGGAGTTACTTCCTCTAGTTCATTAATTCTTTTATATAACTTGGAGTTGTTATTCCATAGGTATAGAATAACTCCAGCTATAATTAATAGTATTATAATTTCCATTCTTATTTGTTAGCAATTAAATGTACTATCTTCTTTAGTCTAGCTGTATAGTCTAAGACTGTAGCTCTTCTTATTACTTTCCTTGAATAGATAGAAGACACAGCTGGTTGAGGTATGTTCATTCTTAATCATATCTCTGCTTGTGTATTATTCTCTAATGCTATATCAATCAGTCTATGTAATTCGTCTCTCTCTGCTTCAGTAGCTAAGTCATATAGTTCTATTATTCTTTTATCTTCTGCGTCTGCTTCTTGTATCTCTTGTTTCTTATTAGCCTCTGATAAATCTTTCAATATTCTATTGAAGTGTTCTATATAAAAGTTAGCACTATTCTTAGTTGCAACGTTTCTTCTTTTATGCAATCAGTACATGCTTGCTACACTCTTTCAAGTTAGTTCAGCCATACTCTCTAATCATATTCTATCTACTAGTAAGTCTACTAGTCTATATAGTTCTATGAATACTTCAGGATATTCTTCTCTATCATTAGACTTCTTTATATTAGTTGCTTTCCTTTTATATCAAGTAGGTAGTTTTACTTTTATTTCTTCTTGCTCTAGTTCTTCTGATTCTTCAATTACTTTATTGAATAGAGTTATATATTTTTGAGCTGTTGGTAATGTAGCAATCTTATCTTTTTTGATTGAGTATAAACTTTTAAAATTTATTCAAGTACTTTTAGTTATTCTAGTTATTCCTATTTCTTCTACAAGTTTATTGTATAAGTCTTTCATTTCTTGAAACACTTCTGGATAATTTTCTCTATCAGTAGATAGTTTATGACCTCTATGTTTATGTTCTATAAATTCTTTATCTCTATCTACACAGATATCTTCTATAGTCATAGGCTTCTCTTCTCTTTCGATTGAGTTAAGTTCTTCTTCAAGAATATCTTTACGTGCTCTATTGTATTCTTGTTCTCTTATCTTATTAACTTCTTTAGCCATTGTACTAAATGGTTTCTCTACATTGTTAGTAGTTTCCTTTAAGTCCCTAAGTTCATTCAATTCTTTTCTGAACTGTCTGTATTTATTAATAGAACTATCTATTAATCTTAGTCATTTAAAAGTAATAAACATAACAATAGCAATGAACACTAATAACATTATCTCGATTGCTCAGATAAGTCTGGCAATATATACTATAGCATTAATCAATTGATTGAATGCATCTCCTATAGAATACTCTAAAATTTTCATATAAAAAAATTTTAATAAATAAATAGTTTAAAGTCTATTCAGACTATTAATTTAATATTAACTATATAGTTAATATTAGTGGCTTCTTATCTCAATGTTCTAATGTATCACAGTATATTATATGTGGATTAATCTCTATATGTTTAACAGGAGTATGTCATACTACCTGTATCATAGTAGACCTAGGCACATAATCTATTGTATCTAGTTTGTCTGCCCATAATGGTCAGCTTACTTTGTCTCTTCAACCTCTTGACTTTCAACATTGGAATAATATATTCTGGTCTATTGTTCCTAGTATATTGTTTAGACATTCGTCAAAACTATTTCAGTATTGCATAAGGGTTGTGTTATGTAACTCAATCCATTCAGTTGTTAATCAAGCATGTGAGAAGTAATAGTTATCTTCTCTATGCATTATCTTAAACAACTCTCTGTTCTCTATATACAAATGTCTAAGTGCTATTGCATATGTTTTTCTAAATCAACTACATTGATTTCAAGGATAGATATATTGTATATCATGATTCCCTAATAGTAGTTCTACTTTATCAGGATTCTCTTTCTTAAATTTAATAACAGCTTCTAAGTTCTTTATGATAATATTATCAGACAAAGTAAAACTATCGACGTAATCTCCTAAGAAGATTATCTTATCGATAGTTGTATCTTTGACATGTGATTGCCATAATTGAACTCAATGTAAGTCTGCTATTACTAATACTTTTTTCATAGTCTTATATCTTATCAATAAAATTATACTTCTCTAATGTTGTATTCATTATTCATACAGGACTGAAGTCTTGTCCTCATAGTATGCTAGTCATTATACTTGGTGAGTATCCTGATACTAGTCATACATTTCTGTCAGCTTGTTGAGCTGGACTATTATCTATTCTTCAACGTACATTCCAGAATATTAATCAAGGACATTCATATCAATTATCTGTAAACATATTTTGTATAAACTCCATATTAGTTTCGCTACCTGAACAATAATCAAACTCCATATCAGATATGATAAGTACTTTACTTGGTAGGTCTGATTGTTTTAAATCGTCTCTTAATGCTACGTCTAATATTAATTTGAATGTAGCAACTAAGTCTGTATTCATATCCCAGTTTGCTCTACGAAGTTGTAGGAATCTATCTGTTACTTTACCAGTTAGTTTTTGTAATGTAGGTCTTGCACTAAATGTAATGAAGTGGTCTTTGAATATACCTTTAGTTCTTTCACTTAAGTAAACTCATAGTGATATTGATACAGCCATAGGGTCTCAGTTCATACTTCATGATACGTCACATACTGGTAGTATGTTCTCGTCATTCATGTAGTCTGGTAAATTATCCCATTGCCCATTGATTGCTTGTAGTTCTGTTGTTGAATTAACTGGGTTTCATCATCCTCAATTACTTCATTCCCATTTCTTATATAAGTCCATAGGAAATATTGCTCAAGCATTTATAGTTTCAGTTCCTTCTTCTACTTGTCATAAGAATGAAGTGAATCTTTCTTCGTCATGTTTCATGAAGGCAGCACTGTATATTTTAAATGCTTGACTAGGTACTCACTTAAATTTAATTTCGTCCCATTGATTGTCACACATTTGATTCTCTACTGTCATAGAGTTTTCTGCTAGCATATGTCTGTATTCTTTAGGTGTCATCTTAGATACTCTTCTTATTTCTTTAGCTATATCTTTTTTGCTAGACTTTTCTCTTGGTAACCATTTAGCCAATAAAGGTAAGTCAGTTATATTCTTTATAGATTCTTTAATGAATCATTCTGAGAATGAATACATAGTCATATCATAGAACAAGTCGTCCCACCTACCATATTCTGGTATATGTTTCTCTATAGCTCTATATATATCTGTATGATTCTTAGCTAAGTATTTTAATATATCTCTGAAGAGTTGTCTTTCTCAAGCTCAACCTCTTACGTCTCTCGACCAGAATAATACTTTAAGTGCAGTAGCTCTATCTTGATTGAATGCTCTACTGAACATTCATACCTTGTCTTCTATGCTCATTGTTCTACTAGCTCAAGCTAGAAAGAAAAAATCTAGACAGTCATTAAGACTACTAGAATTTGTTACAGCTCAATTGGCTGTTGTACTTGCTCAGGTTTGTAGACCTGTTAATAAGTTTGTCATGTTACTCTACTATTAATTTATAAAATGAATGCATAGTTCTTCACTCATGTTCAGTTCTATTTATTATTATATATCCTTCTTTTCTTAATTCCATTATAGCTTGAGTATAATGTAATACCTTTGCTTCAAATGAAAGCTTCCATGCATTCACCTCTATATTTGGGTGAGCTTGTAATACCTTTAGTATTCTAATTTTATTTATATCTTGTCTAAAATTTATTCAGTACATATTACTCTAGTTATTTAATTACAGGGTTCTGTTTATATTCCATATTGAATGCTGCAAGAACCCTAAGTTTTTTAATTGTGCACGGGGAGAGATTCGAACTCCCGACCAGTTCATTATCAGTGAAAATTTGAATGCTGTTAATATACTTTGCAGTATATATTTTACTACTCTACCACTGAGTTACCCGTGCATATTTACAGGATACATATTACTTTTCAAATTTTAAGTTTGGTGTATTGTTGCTGTAAGTATCCTTAGTCCTATATATTGTCAGGAAGCATTGTTGTTTTTTTGCATAAAAATTTTTATATGCTGTTAGCTTCCTTATAGATAAAAACTTTCGAAATGTCTTTATCTCTTTCTTAATCTATCTATTGCGTCTTGACATTGTTTACATTTATACATGTTGTATGTAGCATAAGCTTCATTACATATTGTACACATTGGTCAATGTAGGTGAGCTGACATTAGTTTAGTCAGTTCTCTCATATGTTGGTCTTGAGATTTAGCTTTTCATTTAAGAAAGTAAATCCAATCTGTAAACTTCTTTTTCTTTTTAAGTCTTACAGGTTTACTAGGTTCTATCATTTCAAACCAGTCGTCATCAGTTAACTTTGTAATCTTATTTCTAAGTTCAGTTTTCTGTGCTTTCTTTTCTTTCTTATCCCGTCCTAGTAATAGTTTTTTAAATTGTAATCACATTCCTTACGCAGGTTAATAATTAATATATAAAGTAATTTTCAATTGTCAGCTATGCATGCTTGCGAAGCAATACATTCTATATGAATGTGGACTAACAGAGACTTGCACTCTGATTCACGAAAATAAATTTCATGTTCTACTATTGAATTATTAGTCCATATATGGTCAGAGTAGTTAGACTTGAACTAACAGCGACACAGTTCCAAACCGTGCTATCTACCGATTGATGTATACTCTGACACACGGGAGAACAATTTGATTCTTTCCCCCTATAAGAATTCTTATACTTAACCATACATAATCAACAGTCCATGACTCCTAGTTGCTTCTCTGTAGTGTAGGTTACGGTTCGAGTTAATTACTTCTCTAGCCTGTTATGTATTAAATATAAGGTGCAGTCATTAATAGTTAACGCTCTATTCAGACTAGAGCTGATTGATATCTTGCACGTTTAACTATATACTTATATCTGAATCGTCTAGCCCCAAGGCTAATAGGAACTGTATAGATTAATTAAGTCTAGCTCCGTTCTTCTTATTCGCATTAATGACTACACCCTACATTTAATATGTAGAGTAATGTTATATTTTACAGGAAGCATTTACGTTTCAAATTCAAAGTTTGGTGTAGTGTATGCTGCGAGCTTCCTTAGTATTATTTAGTTAATTATATTTCCATATGAATCAACCAGTAGTTTTTCTTTTACCTTTACATACATTAGATATTTTTGAATGATGTAATCATAATTCATTAGCAGCTTCTGTTAAACTATTCCAAACTTTAATAAATCAATTTGATAAATCATATTGATTTACTTTTTTAGAATTTGGATTATCTATTCAGAACTTTCAAGTATGACTTCATTGTATTCATAATACAGAATACATATGTCATGTGTTTTCCTTATAAGTATTCCATTCTAATTGAGAGGCTCTATTGTCATCTTTAATTCAAAACTTATGATTGATACAAGGTTTGTTATCTGGATTAGGAATGAAATGCATTCATACTAATCTATGTACTTTTAAAGTCTTACGCTTTTTATTATTACTTAATCATACTATTAGATATCAATCTTTATCGTATGTATATTTTAATAGCTTCTCTTTAGTATAGTATCAAGTAGTAGTACTTCATGCATTTCTATATTTACTTAATGATTTAATGATTCATAGATTATTTATTTTATATAATCATTCATATCATTCAATATCTTTCCATACCTCAATCATATATTATTTTATATTAAGTAAAAATTGTTCTCATCATTCAGATAAATAAGTTGGAACTTTTGCTCCTCAACTTTGCCAAGCTTCTATCCATTTCAATTGGATATAGTCAGTACCTCATTGTACTTGGATAGCCTTAGCTTTGATTCTAATAGCTTCTGCTTCTGCGATAGCTGCAATCTCTACAGCCTTTGCGTCACCTTCAGCTTTAGCAATTTTACTTTCAGCTTCATACTTAACTTTCTCTACTAAAGCTTTAGACTTTAGTGCGTCTTGTTCAGCAGTTACCTTAGCTTCAATAGCTCTATTGAATTCGTCTGAGAAGTCGAAGTCAGTTATATCTAATTGATTAATAACAATCCCTCTTGGATTTAGTTTTTCTTCTAGATTTGTAATCATAACTTCTCTTACCTCTTCTCTCTTAGTAATAGATTCAGTAGCTGTAAACTTTGCAGTTGCTGCTTTAATAGATTCTTGAATAGCTTTGTTAACTATCCTTTCAGTTATAGCTCTTTCGTTTCATATAGTAGAATATAATTCTACTGCACTACTAGCCTGTAATGAGAAGTTAACTGCTGCTTCAGTAGTAACTATTTGTACGTCCTTACTAGCTGAAGATTCAGTTGTAGTAACAACTATATTTCTTGTATTCATTTTGATTGCTTCTGTAAACCAAGGTAGTTTGAAGTACAACCCTTCTGTGTTTAATGTTGTATCAATTTTACCAAAGGTCTTTTCGAATGCTACTTGTCATGGTTGTACTGT
>Ga0233412_10000291_pt1 | contig 29737 bp, 40 predicted proteins | sample Na_anoxic_4_MG_FD_180667 | JGI IMG/M metagenome (GOLD analysis project Ga0233412, IMG submission 180667) | Seawater microbial communities from Saanich Inlet, British Columbia, Canada - Na_anoxic_4_MG | ecosystem: Environmental > Aquatic > Marine > Inlet | place: Canada: British Columbia... | reverse complement strand
AATTTAACACCTAAGTAAGATACTATGACAACAGAAGCAAAACATCATAAATATTATAAATGTGCTTATTGTTGATGAAAAGAAAGTTATAGTATAAGAATTTGTACAAATCATTATGTTTCATATTGTAATGATTGTAATCATAAATTAATAATTGATAACAAGAAATAATGACAAAACTCTGAGATAATATCAATAGAGAGTGTAGAAAAATATCTTAATAATTTAATAAAGAAATAACTATGAGAGAAAATAAAGATATGATAAATAAACAATGCACTAGGTGTTATAAAAAATATACACTAAAAACAAATGATGAGTGTTATATTCATACTTGTATTCCTTGAATGAGAAACAAAGATTGAAGTTGGAAAGAATAATAGATACATTACACTATCCAATTTATTGAATAATAAGTACATTATAATTAACTAAAGAACTATGAATGAATATAAATTACTAAAACAGATTTGTGATACAATCTGATATGAAATAGAAAATGAATATTGTTTTTATTCAGATTTTATGGAAACTATAAATAGTAAATTTTGAGAAAAGGATACGATTAATATCCGTGAAATAATATACACTACTGAGTTTATGGATAAACTAGCAGAACACACTAAATGAAGATTTAGCAAGCACACTATGATAGAAATAATTATGTTATGATTATGAGAAAGCCTAGATAATCCTGTTAAATATATTGATAGTTTAATTGAAGAATAGATACATTACATTATCCAATTTATTGAATAATAAGTACATTATAATTAACTAAAGAACTATGAAATGAATTATATTTACATATAAAAATAAAGATTGAGAAAAAAGAGTTATTTGATTTGCTAAGCATTTACATCAGGAAGAAATACTTTATGAAATTAGTGAACTAAGATTAAAAGGTGCTACTGATTTTACTTTGAATAACTAATAATTAAAATGAAAAACGAAACCTGTAAAAAATGTGAACAAGCATTTTTAGACTTAATAGCCACTCAATGTTGAACTGAAAATGCTTTAGAATGCTTTACTAATGATATAGAAACAGATATGTGTATCAAGTGCTTAGTTAGAATATGTAATAGATATATAGATTAATTTTTTAAAGAGAAATAATGAATGAAATATTAATAGTAGATAAAAACTCAAAACTACTACTGTCTTATAAAGAATGAGAAGATATTATAGTAAATGAAAGACTAAAAATAGAAACAGATTGAAATAAATTAGTAATAATAGTTGATGCTGATATTGCTGAATGAAATATTAAAACTGATTGAAAAAAATACTATGAGGATTGAAAAGCAATTTAAAAAAGAATACATTAAAAGACTAGCTAAGAAACAAAGGGAAGATTTACTAGCAGAAATTTGGATTTATAATTTAATTTAACAATATGATAACAATAACAAAAAACCCCTCTAATTCTTGAAAAACTACATTTTATAACATACTTGCTATTGGCGAGAAAGAATGTGAAGAAATAGAAATTATGCTAAATAGAGGAATAAGCTCTATGACAGATAGTGATGAAGAATTTGAACTTAAAATTTAATATAGCTCACATACACTAAACAATTTAACTTTACATCTTCTTCTAAAATTTGTAAGCTTAGTGTATGTGATTTGTATTTGATAACACTTAACCAATGAATATAATAGCGAGTTCTCATGCTGTAGATCAATTTAGAAAGAAAGCATGATGATCTAAGAGAGAATTGAAAGAATTGTTTACAAATCTTATAAGCACAAATACTTACGAATGACAAAAAGTTGTTAATAAAATGTCATATAATCTAAGATATGAGCTTAGTTGTGGGGAACAAAGATGATGAAGGAGGTATTAAAATAATAAAAATTTATGAGTAGAAGAATAAATAAGTGAGACAAAGTTAATTGACATACTATTTTGCATAGGAATTGAGATACTATTTTCTTTGAATGCTGAAGATGTTGATCCTTCTCAAAAAAAAGTAGAGCTAATCTATATAAGAATACATGATGTAGTAATTGCGCTAAATCAAATCAACAATTAGATTTTAGTTTAAGAACAAGATGCTGGATATTATGATTATATCTTCCTACAATTAAATCTAGGATACAAAGATGATGGACTATTAAAGAAGCACTATATCAAGAAAAAAGAGTGTTTAAAGAATCCCTTAGTAGTAAAGATTTATTATATATAAATAGTGTTTCAGAAAAAACTTATAAAGAAAATAAATTAATGGGAGAAAAATCCTATTTAAAATATAAAACTAGAATAAATTATAATTAACAAAATTATGAGAAAATTAAATATTAATAATGGGGATAGATTTTATAAATTAGTAATTATAAAAGAAATAACTATTAAATGATGATTAAGAAAATTTAAATGTAAATGTGATTGTGGGAATATCTCAAATGTTTTTTTAATGAATTTAAGTAGTTCTTGAACTAAGTCATGTTGATGTGATAAAATCAAATATTGGGATGAACAATTATGTAAACATTGAATGGCTGGTACTAAAATATATAATTGCTGGAAATCAATAAAAAGGAGATGTAATAATTCAAATACATTAGAATATAAATATTACTGAGCTAGATGAATTATTTATGATCCAAAATGGGAAACTTTTGAATGATTTTATGAGGATATGAATGATTGATATGAAGAATATTTAACTATTGATAGGATTAATGTAGATGGCATTTATTGTAAATCAAATTGTAAATGGTCTACTTGGATAGAACAAGCTAGGAATAAAAGAAATACTATATTTATAGAATATAAATGAATAAGAAAAAGCTTAATAGATTGGTGTGATATATTTAATCTTAAATATACTAAAGCAAAATATCAAATTAAAATAGGTGTAAATATTAATAAATTATTTGAATATGAAGACAAAAAACAGATTACAAAAACTAATGCTAACATTCCCTCAGCACAAGGAAAATCTATATAAACTTCTAAAAGAATTAGAAGAAGACGAGATTTATAAAAAATGTATACAAGCTGAAGCTGAAGAGAGAAGGAGAAATCCATAGTGTGTGGATATTTGACAAATAAGAGAAAATAAGATACGCTATTATCACAGTTAGTTAAAACTAACTTTTATATTTTTAATTTTATGTTTATGAAATACCTAAGTAAAAGTGTTACAAGTATTGTTATGATATTATCTATTGTTACATTAATTATTATTATCGGAGTTCTAAATTCTAGTTTTCAAAAAGAATTAGCTAAGAAAGATATAGAAATCCAAAAAGCTATACAACCTAGTGAAATAGAAATAGATCATATGGCTTTATGAGATTATATAGAAAGTAGAAAAAAGCGTATTAAGATTATAGAAGAAAATACTGAAATGAAATATATAGATGAAATGAAGATTAGATGTTACCAGGATAAAACTTTCAATCAAAAAAAGATAAATTGTGAAGAAAAATATACAGATTACCCAAAAAAGTAGTCAAGGTAGAGCCTAAACTACCTAAAAAGCAAACTAAGGTATCTGAGAGTGTTGGAAATGTTATGGAGGATATAACACAAGGAGAGGTGTCTTTTAATGATAAATTATACGACTATATTTCACAATGAGAATGAAAATTCCAATATAAATCATTTTGTGATAGTTATTATAAAACTAATAATAAACTAATAAGGCATAGTCCTGAAAATTGTACTAGATGGTCTATATGATATTGAACTATTAGTCATCAATGAGAAATAATAACTTATGGAGAATGAATTGATAGAAGAAATAGATATATAGATAATATTATCCCTTATGTAGATCAAAATTGTTTTACAGATAATGAAAAAATAGCTATATTAGATTTTATGTATCAAATGTGAAGTAATAGAAGTAATATTAAATATTATGTTTCTATGTGTGATAAAGAACAAATAAAATGAATAATGATAAATTTTAGAGATATAGCTAGATCTAAAAATCAATCTTGATTAGAAAAAAGATACCAAGCTAGAATAAATTTATTTTTATTATAAAAAAAAAGAGAAGTATTATCTTCTCTTTTTTTGTAAATAAAAAAGAGAGCTAATATATAGCCCTCAAATCCTTGTCGGGGATATTCTTTATATAATCTTAACCTCTAAGTGTTAAGATAGATAATTCACCTCCTATGGTTGAAATATAGTAATTAAAGTAATTACAGCTACAGCAAATGTAGTAACTAACATAAAACCTTTAACAAACATTTTTTAACCTCCCTTAGTTAAGGTAATTGTATTATACTTATTTTTTAAAAACCCTCAACTTTAAACTTCTATCATGAGCAACTCTATCTTCTTTAGATAAACTTTCTACATTTTTAATAGTTCATCTTCTTTTGAAAAATCTTAACCAATAATCTAATCTTTGGTCTTTTATCGTCATTGTGCGACAATTTATAAAAAATACTTTATTGTCTATTCATTTTCTAAATACCTCTATATCCATTTCTATAGGTTTCCTATTTTTTCATAAACTATCTAATATATAATATTTTTTAGCAGTAGGAGAATAGAAATAAGTTAGAAAGTGTCATATAACTGTATGAGTAGAAGTGTCTCTAGTAATTTCTTTTGTAGTAATAATTAAATCCTCATTCATATCTCTGTAAAATCTGCCTGCAAATTTTAACCCTATTCAGAAAGCATTTCAGTTTTTCAACATAGTTTCAAATTGTTTTGAATATCATGATATAGTAATTAAATCTAGTTCTATCTTATATGTATCATAAATGGTTTTCTTAACCCATTTAGATATGGTATCAGCATAAGCCCCCCATGAAAATAAAACCTTATCTTCTTTAGCTTTTTTTGTAGCAGCAACTAAAACTTTATTTTCTATCGTAATCCAGTACTGTATTTGAAAAATATGAGCCCATACATATAAACTACAAGAAGCTCATGTTAGTTTTTCAAGTGTTTGATTATATATAATAAAAGCTGACTTAAGCATAATTTAATTTATTAATAATTAGTTTTTCATTTATTCCAAGGAATACATCATTTATTAGCTTCACTTATTTTTCTTCTATGTTCTTCTGAAAATGTTTTTCATAACATCCCATTTCTTCATTTATTTTCTCTATCTTGCATATTATCTTTATGTGTTCAAATCCAAAGATTTGAAACCATATTATTTAATAGTCAGTTAATTGTCTTTTCGGAATAATGACAGACAGATAAAGAACTATCTATATCAAAATTTAAAAAAGCTTGAGCAACTAATCTATGAACAAAAAAATGTTTTTGTTTTTTATTTTTACTTAAATTAACCCTACTATATACTTTTTTTATATGAAATTTTCTTATTCTTTCTTTGTTTCTCCGCTTTCAATGTATTAAACTTTTTATCCTCCCATAACTACTAACTTGATATAATCATTCATATCATTTAATATCTTTCCATATTTCCATTTTATCTAAAATTAAAGCACTAATACAAGTAGGCTAGTTTGCATAGAAACCTACTCATATTAATGCTATAATTTGCAAACTATTTAATTCTATGCTTATCTATTATATACATAAATTAGTAAAAGTAAATTTTGATTATACCATTTAAACATAATTTTATTTTAAAACATTAAAAGTATCTGTAAGTTGTATATTTCTAACTACTCAATTATGTATTTTAATATGTATATCTGATTCTATAGTACATCTTCAAATATCTAAAGTTGGGTTAGCTGGAAATTTAACATCTATTTTAGTTAATCAATTAGTTTCTTCTAAAATTATATCATTAAATTGAAAAGCCCAATCAGGATTAATAATTCAATTACAATATATTTTAAAATAAAAATCAGCTATTGTATTAATTCTACTATCTCTATATGAATATAATAATTGAAAATCGTCTGACTTTGAAACATCTTGAAAATCTAATTTTTCAAATTTAATAAAATTATTTATAGGAGCATAATGATAATAAATATGTTCTATACTATACATAAAGAAAGTAATAACACTTCATATTATTAACCATAATCCTATATTTAGAATATTATGAGTTACTTTTTCTTTCATCATGCAATTTTAGATAGTAAACTTTCTGTAAATTCTTTAGATACTTCAATTCATAAAATAACTGCAGCACTTCCACTTCAAACTATATCAAATATCATAGGAACTTCTAATCAATTTAAAAATCAATATAAATGCATTCATAACCATACTATAAAAAATACACTTCAAAATACTTCTTGTCTTTTTAATGTTATTTTTTTATTTGTAATTACTCAGACTATAAATCATATTATAAATCATATTATAAATCATAGAAGAATCAATATTATTTGCTCAATAGTCATTTGTTATTTAGTTATATTATATCCTTTCCCCCAAGCTACCCACCCTCAAATTCTTACTCAAAGATAATACATAACCCTCTTTAATATAAATACATTACATAATTTTAGTATATTGTAAAATAAATCATCACAATCTACTCTTTCTTTTGTCTTAGTAGAATATAGATAATCATGGATAACGGCACCGATTAATGTATCTGTAGCCATAGGAGTACCTATAATATAAAACACTCTTGGAATAGAAGCTCAGTTAAATATGAATCACTTAGGAATATTTATAGTAGGTCATTCTCATTTAGTAATAATATAATATGTAAAATTTTCTAATAATACCCATTTATTTCTTCAAATAGGAGATATTTGTAATCTTTCATATATTGATATTAAAGCTTCTCTTTCCATTATATTATTATTAATTTAAAATTATTACATTGGAAACATAAAAAATCCAGCACTAGTATTTCAAGAACCTGCTGCTTCAACAGCTGTAAAAGTTCAACTAGAAGTAAATGTATGTATTGTTTGTCCTAATACTGTAGTAATAGTTCCTCCTGTACTATCAGTTGAAACTCAATCACTTCAATCGGTAGCGTAAGAAATTATGATTATTCAATTTCAACCATCTCATCAAGTTCCTCAATTATATCAAGCCCCTCATCCACCTCATCATAATCAATCAGTTCAAGCACTTCAATTTCAATCATTTAAGTGATTTCAATTTCATCATCATCCATTACCTCAATCTCAAGCTATAGAAGTGCTAAATGAAGCTCATCAACCTCATCATCAACCTCAATAGAAAGTACTACTTCACGATATTGAATTGGCTATTCAATTTCAACCATCTCACGATTGAGCCGCATCTCAAGTTCATCAAACAGCTCAAGCTCATCATCAACCTCAAGGTGACCAAGTATTACCTACGCCATCAAAAAATGCAACTCATCAATTATATCATTCTCAACTTATTCAAGTTCAAAATGCTCAAGTTTCAGGAGCAGCTCATCAACCACTACCTCAATTTTTTCAAGTAACACCATCAAAATATCCTCAACCTCATCAACCACTAGTAGATATACTATTAAAAGAGGAATTAGTTCAGTTAATACCTTGTGCAGAAGCTGTTCATCAATTTCATCAAGTTCATACTGTTACTGTAAGAGCTCCAAATGATATTGAAGAAGAAGCTTCATATTTTAATCAACCAGCTCATCCTCAACCTCACATAGATCCTCAACCTCAACCTCATCAAGATATTATTAATGCTTTTACATTAGCCATAATATTTTATTTAAGAAATAAATTATGCTACTCATACACATCTCCATTTTGAAGTAACTGTATTCCAAGCAAATACTACATCTAATCTTGTACTTATTACTGTTGTACTTGGCAATGTAACTGTAGAACTTTCAAAACTAGCTCCCCAAGTTATTGCTCTTGCTGTTCAATTATCAGTAATATCGACTCTTAACATATCTCATTCTACTGGAGTTCCTGAAAGATTAGTAGTAAATGATGTTATTGCTTGCGCTAATCATACAATATGTACCACATCTGTATTATCAGTATTTATTGTAGGAATAGCTGCTTGTGTAATTGTGGGAGCTCTTTTTGTGTTTCTCTTATTAGTTACTGTAACAGTATTAGTTAGTGTACTAAAATCATCATCAGATAAAGCTATATTAAATTGAGCTGTTGTTCAAGTCAATGTATTGCTTGTAAGATTAATAGTTTTAGTAGTTAATGTAGCTGTAGCACTATTTTTTGTAGCATCACTAGTATTATCTACATTTCATAATCAAACATTTGTTGCAGTTACTGAATGTGGATTAGTAGTTGTATCTGCTATATGTGAATCTATTTGAGCGTGTGAGTTAGTTCAAACATCTGATAATCAAGTATGCGACCTATTAGTAATTTGTGTAATATTGTCTAAAGTAATATCATTTGGAACTTGTGCATCTGTAACAGCTCAACCTAAACTAGATAAAGTTAAGTTTGCTTCAACAACATCAACATCAACTTCATCATTTCAAGTATCATCTGTTATTGTAATTTTAGAACTTCAAGCATTTAATTTCTTAAATTCTAGATCTACTCAAGTTTTTTGTTTAAATACTCAAACTCAAGCAGTTCAAACATTAGAAGCAGTATTAGTTTCTCAACCTCAAGCTGTAGGTAAGTTTCAAACTTGTACCATTTTCTTGTTATTGGCATCAGCGCTATCTTCTATAATTATCATATCTCAAATTACAGGAGTTCATTTTTCTGTAATTACTGATATTTCAGCAGCTACATTATCATGGATAGCATTTGTATCTGTTGTACCAAAACTTAAATTATCTATAGTGTCTAATGCTTTTTGTACATCAGTATCAGCAGCACTTAGATTATTATTAAAGTTTGTTATATCTGTTTCAGTATTTAATGCTGAATTATCTATAAATTCTAAAGCTGTTTCTCAAGCATTAGCTTGTAATATTTTATTAGCTTGTCATACATAACTACTAGGTACATCTGAAAGTGCTGTAAAATCTGTTACTCATCAACCACCTCAACCTCATCAAGCTATAGTATTAGGTATTTTACCTCTTAAATCTTGTGTATCTATTAATACATTTTCATTACTTTTAAGTGTAAATGTGAATCTAGCTATTAGGAATCAAACAGTAGTATAAAGGGCAGGAATATCATATACAGACTGATTATCTGCATCATTTACTGCATCTGTAGGAGAAGCAAAAGCATAACTACCTGTAGGTAAATTAGCCATTAAATGACAAGTCGTTCAAGTCTTATTTTGTATTCCCCAAACTACTATTGAATAAGAAGTATTGTTTAAACTTACTCATAAAGCATCTAATTGTTCAGCTCATAGATTTGTAACTTCTTTAAAAGCTGTAGTAGAGTCATTAACTATATGTAATGTATCTCAACTAGCCATATCTAAAGCTGGAAATACTTGGTCGTGTAATTGATAAACTACTCAAGAAGTATTTGCTATTGTTACTGTATCAGGTGTTCAAGTTCAAGTTCAAACTATAGCAGCACTTCAAGCAGCTCAACTTCTCCATTTTGGTGGCTCAAGTCTAAGCCTTTCTGATATATGTAATAAATGCCCATTATCTCAATCTGATTTTATATGATCATTTACATTTTGATTAACTAATGCTCAATCAGTAACTGTTGCTGTAGCACTTCTAACTACTATATAAGCAACTTTAATATGTTCAGAAGCAGGAAAATCTGTTGTACTAACTGTTAGTACTTTAGTAGATAATGGAATATATATATAATTTTCTTGTGGATTAGTGTCAGTTCATTGTGTAAGAGTGATAGTTAAAGCAGGAGTTACATCTAATATAGTTAATCCATCAGAAAAAATCATAGTTAAATCATTTGTAAGATCTGCATTTACTAAACTACCTGTAATAGTAGCACCATCAGAAGCTATAGTAAATTTTAAACTTTCTCTAAAACTTCAATCATAAGCATCATTAAAAGTGTTTGATACAAAAGTTGTTTGATTTACTCAAATTGTTCAATCAGCAGCGGCAGTTTCTACTATACCCATTTCTATTGAATAGTTTGGAAATACAGGCTTTGTTTGAGTAAATTCTCAAGCATTTGTTGGAGATATATATATTGGCTCTCAAGCGGTAAACAAAGATGTATCTACCCCTCTTACTTTACCAAATATAGTCATTGCTCAAACTCATCATATAGCAACTTCTGTCGTAGTCATAAATATAACTCAACTAATATTATCTACTAAATCAGCTTGTGCTAATACGAATCAAGTAGGAGATGGTTTTACGAAACTTCAGTTAGGTATTATACTACCTGTAGTATTAGTAAAAACATTACCTAATTCTTGTCAAAGTTGTATTGAATTTCATAAATCAGTATCTAAATCTAATGTATGGTCTGCTGCACTCCATCTAAGTCTTCAATCTGTGTGTGTAGTCGAAGCAGGAGTTAAATCAAAATCAGCACTTTCAATATTCTGTAATATTCAAGTATCTGTTTCAGTAACTACTCAATTATCTACTACTGTTCAAGTTGTAGAATCAAATCTAACTAAAGCATTATCTGTAGCACTAGCAGGTCATAATGTTGAGCCATCTAGTTTAATTTCATCAGTAGTCGTAAATGATGCTGTAGTAGCATCTAAAACAGCTTTATTACTATGTGTATGTCTAGCTGAAGTATTTGCTGCTACATCAGTATTTGCAGAAACTTTAACTTCAGTATAATATTCATTAGTTCATTCTGATAGATCAGAAGTTGTCTTATCTCAGAATATAGTAGTTCATACTTCTGTAATTGTAGCGTCTTTTAAAGCATTAGAATCTGCTGAATCTGCTAATGGTAATATATCTCATCATACAGGTGTCTTACCTGTAGTATCTGTTGGGAAAATAGTCATAGTTTTTATATTAGAAATTATTTTATGCCCAAGTAGTAGTAATTTTTGGTACTAAATTATCAGTTCATCAAGATATAATTTGTATATCAACTCAATCAACATCTTGTATCTGTATTCAATCAACATCTTCAAAAGCTGTAACTCATATAAATCTTGGTCTATCCCATTCTGTTATTATTGGTGTTCTCATAATAAGTATAATTAAAAATTAATTAATTTCAATTCAATTCCTCTCAAACTTGAGAAGTTCATATTACTCATGCTTTTTGTAAAAGGTTTTGTATATCTATATCTCATCTTCAATAAATTTGTTTAATCATTTTATTTAATAAAGTATTTGGATCTCTCATCTTTTCTATTATTTTTACAACTAATGCAGTTTTACTTGCGGCTGTAATTTCTCATCTAGCAGCTTGTCATAATGCAGAAAAAAATCAAAATTGTGAAACTATATCATTTCAACTATCTCTTATTTCTTGTGCTACTTTAGCATAAAGAGGTTCTTTTATATTAGAAATTGCAGCATATTCTCTTTTAAATCCTTTAACTCATTCTCATACTTTTCATAAAAGTTCCTCTAATTGATTTCAAAGTCTAGTGTTAATTTCTGTAAGGAAAGATTTATTTAATCATTTTGGCGCTCATTCTCTCAATTCCGTTGCTACTACTCTTTTTAAATCTTCTATTTCTTGAAAAGTTAATTTTTGAGTTTCTCTATTTTTCCAATAATTAACTAATCCCTCAAAGGCTTCTTCTGTTTCTTTAGTTTGTCCAATTCATGCTCATGTCCTTTGTCATGCTACTTTTGGATCTATTTTATTAAGAATATCATCAGTAATTCAAGTTAATTGTACAGTTCATGAATCTCAAGCTTTTGCTAATATAGGATTAATATTTTTAGTATAAATATCTTGTTGTCTTTTATTTAATACTTCAAATAATTCAAGTCTAGTTGTTGGTTTATCTCAAGTTGCTTTAATTGAATCTAAAACAATTTCAGCATCTTTTTTTACATTTCAAGCACCTAAGTTCTTTAATTGACTAGGTTTTAATCATGTTATTTTTCTTAACATATCTACAGGACTTCAAGCTCATACAATTTTAGCTATTCATCAAATAAATGGATTTACTACAGCTCACACAGTTAATCACTCTTTAGTAACTTCTCATTCAGTAACAGCCTCAAATTGAGCCACTTGTCAAGCTCATGTAACAGCTGATTTTAATATATTTCATACTTTTGGAATATTTCAAATAAGTTCCATTCACTTACTTATTAATGGAGCTTTTCATGCTGGAGTTGGAGTAAAAGCTAATCAATATTTAGCTAAGGTTCATCATAATTTAGTTTCTAATCATTCAGGATTTTTAGTAAATTCTTGCTGTATAGCTTCTTTTGTTTCTAGTCATATAGATTTTAATTCATCTCATAATCATTCTGATTCTTTTGGAGTTAATAAGTCAGCTCAAAATCATAATAAATTTCATACTACTTCAAATCATGTTGATAATGCTCAAATTTTTACATCAGATGGTCTAACAACATCTATTACTTTTTCTCATATAGTTTCTCTCCCTGGAATATCAAAAACTGGGGTTTCTTCTATTGTAGTTATAGTTCATAATTCTTCATCAATATCTATACCTTCTATAGTAAATCCTTTAGATTTATATGAATTTAATAATCAATCAAATATTTCATCATCTGACATTTCTCAAAATTTTCAAGAAGCTTTAGCATTATTAAAAGACTCTTGAAATTGCTCTTGAGTTCTTGAGTTAGATTGTTGAGTTTGTATTTGTTGGTCTATGTCTGCATCAATAGCTCATGTATCTACTCCTAATTTTTGCAAATTAGCAGGAGTAAATTTTTGGTCTTCCTGTTTTTGTCCAGGAAAAGTACCAAATTGTCATTGAGCAAATGCTTGTTGAAAAGTTCTTTCAGGCATAATTAATTAATTATTTTATAAATTCATCAAAATCAGTATTTGTAGGAGTTGTACTTATTGTTTTACTTCTAAAAGAAGTTCAAGTAGGTGTTGTTCATAATTTAAATTCAGGGAATAATTCATTAAATAAATCAATATCATTTAATTTAGTTCTAGCTCTTATTGTTCCTGATTTAACTGTAGACCCTCTAAAGCTTTCTAACATATTTGTAAATCTTTTAGGATTATCTTTTAATTGTGGTAATTGTGCTGATAATCTTACATATTCAGGTTCAGATACAGCAACTCAACTTATAGATTTTACATAAGCTGCTAACATTTTACCTGTTAATTGATCTATTCTAGTAAGTGTTCAATCTCATATTTCATCTCAAACTCTTTTAGCTATAGCATTTCATGCCGCTGTAGTTAATCAAGTATCAACATCTAAATCACTAAATAAGTCTTGTATAACTGTAATTTGTTCCTGTACATCTAATGCAGGTGCTAATTCATCAAATATAGCCTTGTCTCATAAAATAGCTTGCCTTATTTGATTTTTTAAAGGACTTAAATCTCAATCTCATAAAGCTGATTCTCAAATAGCTCTATTAAAATTCTTAACTTGTTCTTTATCAGAAGTCTTAGAACTTTCTCAAGTAACTTCTTCAAATTTTCTAACTAAATCTATGTTATCCTGTCTAAATTGTTCTATTTTAGTTCACATTTCACTAACTAATCAAACATCAGCTCATAGCTTTGTTTTAGTCGTTTTATCAATAGTATCTGCTCATAAGAATAAATCTATTGCTGTATTTCTAGCTAATCTATCAGTAACAAAATCCGTATCCGCAATAGCCTCTGTAGTTCACATAAATTGATTTGGGTCTATCCAATTTCAACCTCTTAATGCAAAACTTCAGTTATCAGATACTCTGTAATCTAAATGACTACCATCTCATCATTCTCATTTAACTACTGTTCAAGTATTTCACATTTCAGCTATAGTTTGTCCTCTTTTTACTTCATCTCAAACATGTACAGCTGAAGCATTTAAGTGATTATAAACATGTTGATTTCAGTCAGTATCTTCAATAACTATTCTTCTACCAAATCATCCACTTTCATTTGCTTCTTGTAGAGCAATAACTTTTCAATCTGAAAAAGAGCTAATTATATCTCAAATTTGTCCATCTATATCTATTCATGGTGTTCATGTTGTTCAATCTGCTAATTTAACATTATCTCTAGTTACAGGAGAAGTTGCTCCATAATTTTGAGTAACAGTTCATGTTCAAGTTTGAATAAATGATGTTGGAGTGACTCACTCTGTTCAATCAGCAGGTTTAAATTCAACTTCTCATGTATTAGGATTAAAAACCATTAATCATCAAGATGTAGAAAATCATTGAAATGCTTTTTTATTTAATTCATTTTGTTTCTCTAAATAAGCTAATTTATAAGATTGATCTTTAGCTGCCGCCACATCTCAATCTTTAATAGCTTGTTTCCTAGCTTCTTCAGCTCTAGTTATTGACTCTTCTAATAATTTATCTTGTCTAGTTATATCTTCTTGTCTGATAATATCGGTTCTAGTTGTTCAATATAAAGTATCTATTAATTGATTCTTTTGATCTAACATAGACATATTAAATTCAAATTCAGCTTTATCTTGAGTATCTGCATATTGATAATCAGCCATTTGATTAGAATAAGTTCTTTGTAATGCAAATAATTCATCATCAACAGCCTCTGTTTCATCTCTAGCGATTTTTAATTGAGTAGATAAAGGTAAATTAGGATTCCTTTTTTTTACATTATCTAATATTCTTCTTTTTTCTACATTTAATTCATCAATCTGACTAGCTGTGTCTTGAGATAATTTTCTTAAATTATTAGTTTCTTCTGTTCAAGCTTTATAAGTAGAATACATAGTTTCTATGTTTTCAAACATATTAACTTTTGTATCTAAATAATCTTTATCTAACTTTTCCAAAGTTGTTGAATTTTCTTCTGCTTTAGTTGTAGAAGTTACTGTAGTTTCTCATCAAAAACTCTTATATAATTCTAATGAATTATTATTAATAGAGTCTGTTTTAATTGATGTTTCATATTCCGCTGAAGCCATTAACATAGCAGTTGTTGGTTCTCATCAATTCATTTTAATTAATCTATTCCATGTTTCTCAACCGGTAGCAATTTCATTTGACTTTAATCATTCTAAATAAATATCTGAAGTAGCTCATTTATATTTAGAATATTTCTTAAAAACAGCAGATGCAGTAATAGCCTCTCTGCTTCATTCTTTAAATTTAGCTGAAGTTCAAAATTGATTAATAATATCTAATGCTTCATCAAAATTAGATGGATTAAAAGTAATTCATCATTTTTGATCTATATCAAAAGAAATTCAAGCATTTTTAGCAAAAGTTTCTTTTTCATTATCCACTATTCATAAAGATTTTCTTATAGGATTTCAAGCCGAATCTATTATCCATTCAAATCTTTCCCCATCTCTTATTCAAGTAACTTTATTTCAAACTACCTGTACATCTTCAGTAGTAGTAGTTGGAGAATTTTCTAAAAAATTAGCTAAATTATCTACATTACTTCACGCAGTCTTAAATTCCCCTAAAGTTTTTATTTCTAGTGGCTTCTCTTCAATTTTTGGTTCTTCAACTTTAACTTCTTCGATTTTTGGTTCTGTGATTTTTGGTTCTGTAACCTTAACTTCAGGAGGAGTAATAACTTCCCCTGAAGTTAAGTCTGTTGTAATTTGAGATTTATCTTCTGATTTAACTCATTCTGTTGGAGTTGGCTCTTTAATAGTGTCTGTAGGAGCTTTAGCTCATTCCACTCATCTATCAGTTAAGGTTTGATTAACTTTATCAGCTCAAAACTTATCAATAGCAGCTTGTACTTTTGTTTTATCTAAATCAGAAACTTGTTTTATTCAATTATTCTTTTCAGGCATAATCAATTTGTGAGTTATTAATTAAAGTATATTTATTTCTTATCATATTGCAACTAAATGTAAATCTATGCTTAATCCTTGATTTACTGTATGTTGCATCGTAAATCAATCTTCATCAAAACTTCTCATTTTAAACCTTTGTTGTAATGTTGTTCCTCTATATATATGTACAATATCAGTAGTTGCAGAAGCAGTTATAGAAAATTTATCTCTAAAATTATATAGATTATAATTTATTGTAGTAAATAATGTTCAATCATCTTGTAATACTGTTTTACTATCTGATTCTGCATCTTGGTTTGTATAAATAGCATTTATCTGTACAGATTTAGGTCTAAATCAAGTAACTATTTTAATATCATCAGTTCATGCTATCGCTATAACACGATAATGTGAAGTAAATCTTTTAACTGTTGGTACATTTTTTAAACTAATGCTGGCATCTAATTTATCTTCAGTTAATCAAGGTATGTTATTTATAACTATCATTCTGCATATATTTGTAAAGTAAATGTGTCATTTCTATTAATATCTACTAAGGTAAATCATGTATCTGTAATTACTCATATTTTTGCATAAGTTCTAGTATCTTCTATATGCATAGCATCTACAACTGTATTACTTCAGCTTCATAAAGATACTAACGAGGAAGTTCAATATTGAGCTGTAACAGTTATAGTTCAATCATCATTTTCAACTGACCAACTTTTAGAAGCAAAAATATCAGGTGTTGTATAAAAAGCATCTATAAAGATATATTTTGGCCTAAATCATACAGTAATTGTTTGGTCTGTTGTAGTCCCTATAATCCTTTCTCAGCTATAAGTTTTTATCGCATCTAATCATCTAACACTAATACTAGCATCTATCTTATCCTCCGTTAATCAAGGTACCACCTCTGTAGATAATTCAAACTCAGGTATTGTTTCAGGTATATATTCTGTTATTTCTTCAGCCATATTAATCTATATTAGAATATATAAGTTGTATTTCATAAAGTTTAGGTGTAGTAGTTCAATCTGATATAAAATTAATCTTAAACGCTATATCAAAAAATACATCTTTTTTAGAATATACTTCTGTTTTAGTAATACTTGTTCATGCTATAATAGTTTCAGCAGAAGTAAATGATCATCAATCTATACTATATTGTAATTCTATTGTATTATCAACATCACAATCACTTGTAACTAATTTAATTTGTTCTATTTTCTTTTTTTGTATCCTACTTCATCAGTCTATGATATTTGTTTGTAGGTATCAACTAGGTTTATATGTAGGAGTAGTTGTATTTACATCTATATATTCCATAAATGTTCAGGCTCATGTTTCTATTCATATATATAGTCTATCTGTAGCTGTTAATTCTACTCATTTAATAGCGCTAATAGTAGAAATTTGTGTGTCTAAACTATCTTTTGAATAAGGAATATTAAATCATTTACTTAGTGTTGGATTTCATGTCCCATATGAAACTAAATCATCAGAAGTTATCCCATCTTGTACAAAATATAATTGATTAGATAATCTTCATCATTGATTAGTTTGTGAATAAGTGATCTTAAATAAGTAATCTCATAATCTTTCACTATCTCTAGTTAAAAGTAAATCTTGTATAGTATATCAAGTTAGCACTTTAATTTTTGATTGAAAATCACTCTTTCATGCTAATATATAATCAATTTTACCATCATTAATTACTCATCTAACAGCTTCTTGTACTTCTAAAAATGAATCTATAGAACCTGTCTCTCAATCCCAAAATGCTATTGTTCAATTTTCTGTATAAACTTTAAATACTCAACCTGTTCTTGTTAATCATACTATTTCTCAATCCCATATATCATAATTTGTAACTATATCATCTTGGTCTACTACAGATACTAAATCTCCATTTCATAAGTAAAACTTAGTATTTAATAAAACAACTACAGGATAAATATTGGCTGAAGTTGTTATACTATCTCAAGTAGTAGTTATATTCTCTGATACAGTTCATGTCCAATTATTGGCTGCAGCATTAGCTATTGTAATTCTATTTAATGGACTAGAATTATTAGTTAGAAAATATAAATATCCATTAAATTGCCAAGCATTTAAAGCTTGATTTCATAAAGTATACTTTAATATTCAAGTGCTAGCATCATATATTTCTCATCAATCACAATATGCAAAAGTATTACTTCATGCTGTTATAAATCAATTAACTTGTGCAGCAGTAGTATATCTTCATTCTGAGTCTTTATTTAAACTTACATAGTAACTATTAGTATTCAAATCTAAATTCTCTGCATACAATACTTGTTTTCAAGTAGTTAAAAAATCATCCTGAGATATTCCTCAAGTGAAGTTTTTAAGGTTTATTCAAAAATGATTTGTTTCAAATGCCATATTATAATAGGTTAGGCTCTATAACTATGCTAGGAGATTCTCTATCTATAGGATAATCCATATATAATGGACTAATATTCCTATCTGATAATTCCTCAGTAGATTGCTTTCTTTGTCTAATATATTCTTGTTTTTCTGATATAGATTCTTGTCATTTCCCCATAGCTTTATATATATATGGTAAAATTCATTGAACTAATACTTCATGATGATCTATAGGAATAACCATCGCAGATTCAGTAGTAGTAGTTTCATAATCTACTATTTTTTTAATTCATTTTAATTCTATTCATGCTGCAGTAGTTGCTGTAGGCATAGGTGCTACAAAAATACTATTATCAGCTATATAGTAAATAGGAAATTCTTTATCTTGATTATTTTTATAATAACTCCAATTTCTTTTTAATGATGATAATTTAATCGGTTTAGCTTTTATGTATTTTAATCCTCAATCATCATAAGTTTCATTATCATAATTAACCGATACACTTGTAACTTTTTTACTTCAAGCTGAGTCGCTAGCCATTAATGGTAATACATATTCATCTTGATCAGCTACAGTATCAGTAGTGAAAATATCCCAATCATAATCTTCACTTATAGAAGAAACGATATAACTCCAAAAATTATTCTTAACTATGTTTAAATATTTAAGAACTTGTGCATCAGGGAATTGTGTTGAATTAGTATGAGATTGATCTCTTGCTAAATCTAATATATCAGATACATCCATAATTATTTAAGTTAAATAACAAAAACCAACCCATTATTTATAATGAGCTGAATTTATTATTTACCAGCCTTTAAGGTTTTAACTTCTTCAGCAGTAAAATCTCTTCATGTAGTATGAAGTTTATGAATTTTAGAATCTAAATCCTTAGAATCTATTCTTTTGTCCACAAGATTACCAGCTTTATTTTCTACTTTTACATTAAGTAACATAGTAATAAAAATTATAATATAAGTATTATTATACTATCATTTATATGATTTTTGTCAAAAAAAAATGAACTAGATAGATTTAGTTCATTTTTGTAAATTTGCAGTTGCTGTGAGAATCTGTAGATTAAATGGTGAATGTAAACCTCATTTAGAAAGAGGTATAATGTGATCAACATGGTATTTTTCTTGAAATATATCTTCCATTACTTTTGCTAACTTGTAAAAAAAGGAAGTATTAGATACTGTTACCCAAAATGGTGTTTGATTTAATTTCCTATTTTGTCTGATTCTAACAGATGCTAAGTGTTTTTCAGGATTTTCTCTTTTCCATTTTCTTCAAGCTTCTAATAATTTATCACGATTTTTAATTCTAAATTGTTTATGTTTTAATTTAAGTAATTCCTTATTTTTATTTCTGTATATTTGTTTTTTATATTTTACTTCATCTATATTATTTAAAACATAATTTCTATTTCTTTCAGAAATTTTTTCTTTATATTTTAAATAATATAATTTTTCTTTCTTTTTAATAGATTCTAAATTATTTTTTCTATAATTCTTAGCAATATTTATTAATTTCTCTTTATTATTCTCCCTATATTTTTTACCTTGTTCTCTTATTTTTATAATATTATTTTGTCTATAAATTTTTTGCTTTATTATTAACTGTTCTAAGTTTTGTTTTCTATATTGTTGTCATAATTCTTTTATTTTCTCTTTATTATCCTCTCTATATTTTTTTCTTTGTTGTTGTATTTTAATATTATTCTTAGCAGTATATTTTGCTCTTATATGTTTTTGACAATCTTTACAATTATATCACCTTCAATTAGGTCTTCTATTATCTTTTATAAAGTCTTCTAGTTTTTTATTTACCTTACATTTTGTACATATTTTTCCCATATTTTTTAAAAACAAAAAAACCAACTCATTTAGTGGAATGAATTAGTTTTTAACTAAGTATAAATACTTACTCCACTAATTGTAAGGATTTATACAGAGAGTATACTGATAAATTTAAAAAAGTAAAATAAAAAAGAGAGATAATTAAATCTCTCTTAATTTTTAGCTTTATAAAGCGATTATGCTTCAGCAGCTTGTGATACGATTTGTAAATCATAAATTCTCTCAGCCCCCTCAGAAAAAGTCTTAATTCAATATCTAGCCCAAGTCATATATCTTACTCCAAGTTGTTTTTGAACATCTTGTACTTTAAGAGATACTTCTTTTTGCATTACTAAATTAATTGCTCCTCTTTCCATAATTAAATTATGAATAGTAACAGCTTGAAAATCATTAGCAGCAGCAGTCATAGAAGTAGAAGCTACTTTGTAACCTCTTTTAGATTCAATTAATACTTGATCAGTACCATCAGTTGCAGTAATTCATTCCATTTTAGATCTATCAGCAGTAGATAATTCTACATATTTAGTTCATGGAGTAGTCCCATTAATCGCAGCAACTAAATTTGTAGCCGATTCATCAGCAGTACCACCAATATCTACATCTCAAGCAAGAGCAGGAGAAGCAACATATGTAAATACTACACCATTAACAGTAACGGTATTAGTAGCAGTTGGATTAGTAGCTAAATCTAAAACATAGTCAGCAGTTAGATTTGTAGAAACAACTATAGCCATATTTTGAAAATCCCCTCTGTAACCTTTTTTAAATGAAGCATCAGCTACTTTAAAAGTATTACCCAAAGAAGCTACCCCTATTGTAGATAATTGAAAAGGATCAATAACAGCAACAATGTTTGAACTATCCACACCATCATTTACTAATTGTGCGAAAGTATTACCATAAGTTTCTACAGTATTACCTGAAGCACCAGTAGTTAAAGTAATTGGAGCAGCAGAAGCATTATTAGCATTAGAATATTCGTTAAAGAAGTTACCTTCAATATCTTGTTTAATTCTATAAGCTGCTTTTGGAGCAGCAGATGCAACAACATCATAACCATTATCAAGATTATCAACATCATCATAAACAAAAGTTACAATAGGAGTTTGATTAATTACTAATTGTTCATTAGAAAAATTTAAGTCTTGATCTGTAACATCTGTATATTTTTCGTACGATTGTACATTTTGAAATTCTGGTCTTGGAAAGTTAATAGTATTCCCATCAGGCATATTAGCCATAAGAGTAGTATTAGCTAAATCCATAGCTACTAGAGTATCTTCTAGTAATGCTTGAACCAATTTCGTATATTTCTGTTTATTTAAAACAGATACTGAATTAGCCATAATAATATGTATTAAAATTTAAAGTTATTTGGTTTTAATACTACTATTTTCCTATCTAATTTTTCCTTTAAGTCTTTGGTATTCCAAATACTTGTCATTAGGAAGCTTTAAAGCCTCTTCATCAGTTAAATCAGCGAGTTTTTTCCTTACTTTAACATTAGAGCTTTTAGAACTAAAATCATTGCTAGAACTAGACTCTGTAGGAATTTTAGCTTTTACTAAAGTAAGCGCATCTTCAAAAGACATGTTTGGATATTCGTCTAAGGTAGCTTCCATTTGATTTTTATATTCTTTAGCTTCAGGATTTTCTATAGTGAAAAACCTAAACTCTGTCTTATCAAAACCAGTAGAATCATCCTCAAATTCATCTTCCTCATCTTCTCAATCACTATCGTTATTAACTAATTTAGCTTTTAAGTCAGCGATTTCTTTATCTTTAGCTTTCATAGCTTTAGACATCTTTTTCCAATTACTTTTTTTACCTTTAGTAGAGGATGTATTTTCCTCGTCTTCATTTTTAACTTTCGTAGAGGTAGAAGATTCTTCCTCATTAGTTTCTACTATAGTTTCGTCTTGATCAGCAGACTCATCTATTAGTTCAAAATCTAATTCTGACATAATTTAATATGTTAATGTTAAGGCCATTTAAGGCTTAGGGTTAAAACCTAAATGGTTGTTATAACGATAATCTCTAGGTTATAACAACTATTAAATTTTAATCTTGTTTTTCTTCTTGAGTTGGGGCCTCCTCATAAACTGACTCTTCTTTTTCTTCTTGTTTTTCTAATGCAGCTATCATTCAATCTAATTGTGTTTGAAAATATCTGTTATCTTGTACCTCACATCTAAGTAAATCAATTTTATCAAATATTTGAGAACTATTTGTTATTCAATATTGATCTCTTATCCCTAGTGTAAGAAATTCTTCTGTTTTGTCAATTTGTGCTTGTAAATCTTCTCTTAAAATAAGAGCTCATTCTCATGTATCTTTTATCTCTTCTAATCTATTTCTATTAAATACCATTCTTTGTGCATTCACATCATGATTAGAATAAATACAATCATTTTGCTCTGTTGGTATTCAATCCTTATATAATTCTAATATCTTAGATTGTTTAGTCTCTTGTCTATTTTTGCATTTAGTAAGAATATCTTGAAATTCTTTAGATTCGTTATATTTTCTTAATTCTGTAATTTTAGCCATTTTTATTGATTAGATATTAAACTAGAACTTTCATTAGCTATTTGACTCATTCATTGTGCTCATACATTATTTTGTACTGATTCTGAAACCTCAGTCATTTGTTGTTCCTTATCTCAGCCTTGTGCTTTATATAAATCTAATAAAGATTGTCTATAAACCATTGTGTTCAATTCTTGTGGAGCAGCTTTTATAGCAATTAAATGTGTTAATGGATCATAATCAGATTTAACTTCAACAAATTCTCAATAAGTTAATGCCTCTACATTTTCAATAGCTATTATCTCTTGTGGAGTTAATGGTATTTCTATCTCTACTTGTGCCTCAGGGATTCATGAACTTGTAAGAAATCTTCTATATGAATAATTCTGTGCAGCCTTAGGTCTTTCTAATGTTTGTAGTAATGGTAGAGTATTTGCATAAGCTACTCTCTCTTTATCTTTTCTTTTATCTAATTCAGCAACAGTTATAACTTGTATTCTAACAAATTTCTCTGATAAGAAATCTTTTCTTTTTAATTCTCTAGGAATTATTCAAAATCAAGTATTAAAATTAACTATTTTTGTATCTCAATCAGTAAATTTTTCTAAATATCATCTTAACCATAAATTTAATAATTGCTTCTCTCCCCAACTCTCTACCTTAGAAGATAAAGCTAAATTTACATCAGTATTTGATTGGATTAATTCATTAGTTCATACACCCTCTCTTCTTTCAGTAGTAGAACCTTGTGCTATCTTCCCTACAGAAGTAGATGCCTCTACTTGTCTATCTAAACTATCATCTACTATATATGAATTATCAGCTCTAAAATCTCTTTGAATTGGAGTAACAGCGTTATTTAAACTCTCTCATTCTAATGGATTAGCTGCTACTAATTTATTAAATCAGAAATTTAAGTCTTCTTTATTCTTAATTAACCTAGTATTGTACATATACATAGGATAAAGCTCAGCCATTGATTTATCTAATCTTAAATTAGCCATCAGCGCCTTAACCCTCTGAACATCACTTATAAATGTAGCAATTCTATCTCCAAACGGATTACTAGTTCTTGGTTTCCGATATGTGAATGCAAATGGAAATGGTATTAATTGATTATCTTTTTTCTCTTTATTATCTATCGTTTTTAATAATTCTCAGTCTACAATAGTTTTTTGTTCATTCCCCATTGTAAACATAGCCTTTACAGTAGCTTTTGGTCATACAAATATTCAAAAATGTGTATAAATTTTGAAATTTGGATTATCTGAATTTCCTTGTTTATACGATGTGTTTAAATCTGAATTAACCTGGTCATCCGATCTACTTCTATCACTTCATCTAAAATCTCATGTACTTGGATTTAATTGCTCTATAATCTTATCACTATATCATAAATTTTCTAAATCTGTTTTAAACATTTGTTTGTCAAAACCTGTATATGAATAATTTCCATTCACATAATCCCCATCAGGGTCAGGAATCCAATTTCTAGGATCAACAGTTTCAAATTTAGGACTCTTAGTAATTCCACACCATCAAATTTTTGCAACTATACCAACTCAATAGAAAAATTTATCCCAATCTCTTTGGTATTTTAATATTTCAATATCTTGTTCGTTAAAATCTTCCTCTAAAGTAGCATTTAAATTTTTCACTATATAATCTCTACCTATTTTTGTAGAAATAAATTTTGACTGAGGTCTGTCTACATAACTTCTAGCCATTAATGCAGAATGCACATTGAAAAGAGTAGTATCTCAAATCTTATCCTTATTCTTTTTTTGATTATTAAATAATCTCATATCTGTTTCAAAAATTTCTCTTTTTTTTGTAACAAATCTATATCATCTCTCGTATTCTGAAGATATTTGTGATATAATATCCTCCTTCTTTAATCAAGTTGCTTTTAAAATATCTTTTAACATAAATAGCTTTTTTATGTACTAATATAATTATATTAATCTAATATACAGATAAATCAAGTTCTTTTTTCTCCTCTTCTTCTCATTCTATTAAAAACTTCAATAATTCATCTTGATCTATTTCTTTTTGAGATTTTGAGTTGATAATATCTTCTTCAGAAATATTTCCATTTGAATGTTCCTTTATAAGATAATACATTCTCATTGAAATCATGTCAGCAAGGTCAGGCGAGTGTCATAGCTCTTCTTTCATATCACTCTTTGGTACTATCTGTAACTTACTATCATTCACAACATCTTTCTCTTTCACAGTTAATAATTCTTCTATTATCTGCTCTTTTTTATCATTATCTGTAGTAATAGTAATTAATGACATATATTTCTGAAGATAATAGAATGCTTGTGTCCTTAAATTAGCATAATTCCTCTTTTTGTATTTCAATAACTTAGCCGAATACGGATGAATAGCCTGAGTATTACCAATAAATCATTTACAACCTAACATATCAACTAATCCTCATCAAACACCAATTTCATCTATTAATATATTATCTATAGGGACAGCAAATTTAGCCTGCAAAGTCTCTATCTTATTAGCCTGGGTTACTAAGTCAGCCTTAGGAATAGTAATAATATCTTTTAAATGTAATCATTCAAAATATCAAATCTCAGTACCATCTTTACCTAACCTCGCAGCATCCACAATTAAAAACGGAGTTGTATCACCCTGATATTCCCTCGTGAACATACCTTCTATAGTATTTGAATCATATAATATATTAGGAGAGTCATCAAAATCAAAGTTACCATACAATAATCTCTGCTTTCTTATAGAACTATCAGGTAATCTCTCTAATCTCTCTATATATTTAATATCTACCCATGGATTATCCCCAACCTTAGATGGTATAAATTCCATATAAGAAGGTAATTGCTCCTGTTTCCATGGACGATAAAATTCTGACCTAGTAAAATTAGTTCCTGGATTACATCCTGTAAATGTACAACCTTTAAAATTCCATGAATATGTGTGAATAAGTTTGTTCTTTATTATTTCCGATTTCATTAATTTGTACGGAATTCTAAGCATCTCTTTCCTCACAATATAACATATCCTTCCTCAATCTAAAATTTCCTCTAAAATATCATCCTTATTAAGTGTACACTCCTTCTCGTCCCTAACAGTCTGACCTACTATCTTAAACTCAACCTCCCATCATGGTTGTATTTGCTCCTCAGTATAATCCTTATACTCTATAGGTACTTCTGTTTGAAAACTACCATCCAATTCACTCAACCTACCTGATAATACCTCCCTAACCTTATTTGACATTTGTTGCCCCTCATCTAAAAAACCACCACTATATCAATATGATCATATCCTATCAAACTCAGGATCTCATGGCTCTAAATTAACCTGTATTACATACAACTTACTCTTATTAATAAATTCTATATGTCTCTCATCCCTAATCTTATCTCTATAACTCTTCTCGTCATATCAAAATCTCCTAATAACATTATAAAATGTATTAAGTGTAGTCGCCTTTAAATCAGCAAGCACAGTTCTAGCTAATAACCAAGAACTGCCAGGAAATGCAGATAAACATATAGCTAATATCATACCTATAGTCTCACTCTTTCATCATCTTGCCGCACCACCGAAAAGTATATCCTCAGTCTCGTCATTAAAAAAACATTGAATCGCCTTAAATTGTTTCTCTGATGCTAGTAGTGTATTTTTAACCATTATTATTAACTATGTTAATTGTTATATTTGCAGGTATTAATTGTGTATTCTTATCATCATCCAATCCTAATAGTTTTAAATTACTTTTAAAAGCAGAATCCTTAGCACTAACTATATCTGTTATCCTAAGTGATCAATCTTGATACTCTAATCTCTCTATTAAATTTTCATCAGCTAATTTAATAATTCTCTCATTCTGCTTAATAGTATATAACTCAGATGAAGTATCTTCTATAAGTGAAATGTCCGTGGGGTCGTCTTGAAATGAATCAAGAAATTGCTGAGCCTCCTGTTCTGTTAATGTCTCTTGATTAGTCATAGGTTGTGAAGTTAATATAGGTTAGAGATTACTTTCTTTTCCAATAATGTCAATATGCCCCCTATTGGATTCATGATTTTGTGGGGTTAGATGGTAACAACCATAGCCATCAATATGCAACTCATCATTTTTTAGCTGCTCTTGATATATGTGATCTATTTCAATTAAAGTGTTGTGCAGCTAAGTTGGCTGATTGCCATACCTTAATAGTCTCCCTTCATTTAAATCACATCTTTTGTTGATGTATCTCTTTACTCTTAGGATGGTCTTTTCAAGTTTTCTTATATAAATAACAATCCTTTCATTTCTTAGCCCTTACAAGTCAAGTCTTCCAAGCATGTTTAATATTATCCTTATGTGTAACATATTCTAAATTTTCTAAAGTATTATTAGCTTTAATACCATCTATATGATTAACCTGGAATCAATCCTTAGGCTTTCATTTAAAAACCTCCATTACTATCCTATGTATAAGATAAGAATGCCTCTTCCCAAATAATCTAAACTGATATATGAAATATCAACTGGTTTGTGGATGAATATTCTCAATAATATATGATTTAGAAGTTTTGTGTGATCTAAGTCTTCAAAGGTTTGAAACATGGAACATCGCCTCTGTAGTTCATGGTATAAGAAATCTTTTCCAAGGTTTCCAAATTTCTTGCTGGTTATCCATTTTTTAAGGGATTAAGTTGTAAACATAAAGATATTATAATGATTATGTGAAAAAAGCAAGTTTTTATTTAAGTTTTATGTAGACAAAGTTGAAATTGGAAAAAATGCATGGAAGGTATAGTTACAATTATTTCACACTTTAATTTTAAACTCCCCCTGGGGGGTCTTCAATTTTAAATGTATACATAATAGTTAAGTGTTGTATTGCAAATAATGTTTGTTATGTAATATATTATATAGGTTGTTTATGGCTTTAAATAGATAAAGTATATAAATATAATAACATAGATCTAAAAATATGTGTTTTTTGGTCTCAAATATGAGTAATTTATATACCTTTTTATATACCTTGTTGTTTACATTTTTTTTACAGCTATGTAAACAAATATAGATATAAAAGGGCTATTTCAAGCCTTTTTTGATTAACTTTGTTTACATATTCTAATTAATTTCATTTTTTTTTTAAAAAGAGAGGTAATATATATGTTTTTATGCTTAATGGGAAATTCATGTCAACAATGTAAACAAATTTAAAAAATGTCCTTTAAAGTAAACTAAAACCCCTGATTTCAAAAAGTGTTAAAAAATGTAACACGATGTAACACTTTCAGAATAAAAATAACAATTTTTAATTGTCAATACCACTTTTAAAAATTTCTTGTTACAAACTTATAAAAAAAATGTAAACAAACCCCCATATTTTGTAACACGCCACTTTTTCACACTTCTTTTTTCACCCCCTAAAAACTATACACTTTCGCACAAAAAAAGCCTCTTTTTTATAAGAGACTTTTTTAATATATTATTATTAAATAACATATTAATAATATAATTATATCCATGTTATTTTTTTAATATTAAAATTTCTTTTTTTAATTGTTTAATATTATCATTATATCTTTTTGTAGTTTCGATTATATCTTTTTTATATCTTTTTATTTTCCACTCTTTAGATTCAATTTCTTTTTGTAGAATTTTTTCTTTTTGCATTATTAAATGTTTACTAATCCATTCTTTATTTGGTATATACTTTTTATCATATGAATTTAATCCTAATTTTGTTATTTTAGTTAAACAATAATTTGATTCTTCCATATGCTCACTCCCTTGACACTCTAAGCATTGTCCCCCTAATTTATCTAGTCAATACTGTTTGCCGCAATAATTACAGCTACATCTATTATTCATAACTTCCTGAATTTTTTCACTTCCTTCGCTTACATAGTAACCCTCCTTTATATTAGAATTATTAAAAATAGTTTCGCTCCATAGCCAAAATCTATATCCATTTTGTCCATCTTTTCAAACCGTGTTAAATTGATCTTCAAATATATAAGAATCATCTAACTCATAATATCATTGTAAATTTTTTATATCTAAGCTCCTTTGGAAACTAAACATTGTGTCTTTTTTTAATCCTTTACTTTTTAACTCTTCACATATACCCTTATATATATTAAAATCACTTTCTTTACTTATATCTAAATAGTAAGTTTTTACTATAAATTTTATATTATTATTCATTTTATTTATAATTATTGTTAAAATATTCCTCCACTTGTTTAAATGTATAGTTAATTTTTATTAGTTTTTTAGCTTTATTAAAAGTTTTTTCATTACTAATATATATTAAATTATCTAAGTTATTATCAATTACAACATGACTATTTCATATATTATATATATCAGAATTACTAACTAGTTTTAAATTACAATTATCTATATTCATGATTAATTCTTTTTCTATCATTTTATTACTTATTATTATTAAAATATTATTAATCCATCATTATAAAAGACCTGTTCTTTTATTTCCTGCCTTAGCATCTCGCTTTTTTTAAAAGCCTGTTTGTTTTGCTTTTCTAATTTTTTATTAGTTATTATTTTATTATTCATAATTATTTTTTAAATTTTAAATTATTTATTTATCATATCTAAAATATATCTCTTGTGTATCACTTAACTTGTTAAAATGCTTACTCATTACAATACCCGTTGTAGTATTAGACAAAAATATTAAACTTGTGTAAATCAATTCTATATTATCATTATTTATTAGTCCTTTACTTTCACAAACTACCAAAAAATTATATATTTTTTTTCAATTTAAATTTGAGTATATCTCACAATTATTATTTAATTGTTTTTCATAATCAATTCAATACTCTTTTTTATCTCTTATTATATAAGAGTTTTTTCAATATCTTTTTTGCATATATTATTTTTTAAATTTTAAATTAAGTCTCAATTATTATTTATCCCCCCTATTTTTCTTAACTGTTCATTAACTTTATAAAAGTCAATTTCATTTTTTGTATATCCTATTATATCATTACTAATTTTATTAGGTCAATACATTCTAATTACTGTTTTAAATAATTGTTTATTTTCCATCTTTTATATATTTACATTATAAACTAAATTAATACTAATATACATTATAATAATAAATGTTACTATTATATATATATCTATAAACCATTTTAACACCCTTTTAACAACTCTTTTAAAACCTTGCCTTGTTAGCATACCTTAAATAAATTAATAAGTAAATTAATAGTTAAAATTAATTAACTGATATAACTATATCAAATTAATATAATAATGTCAAATGAAAATTGCATTTTCTTTTTACAATTCATATATTAAGT
>Ga0233412_10000288_pt1 | contig 29813 bp, 26 predicted proteins | sample Na_anoxic_4_MG_FD_180667 | JGI IMG/M metagenome (GOLD analysis project Ga0233412, IMG submission 180667) | Seawater microbial communities from Saanich Inlet, British Columbia, Canada - Na_anoxic_4_MG | ecosystem: Environmental > Aquatic > Marine > Inlet | place: Canada: British Columbia... | reverse complement strand
TCCAAAAGCCTTAAGCGGGGGTCTCGAAGGGGAGCCGGAGACATACATCTGCCCGCCATAGGCAGAAGCCACAAGGTCGCAGGACTTGTCATCCCGCCTTGGCCCGGTCTGCCCAAAGCCGGTCACCGATACAAGAATAATTTCCGGGTTTGTCTTCTTAAGCACCTTGAAATCAAGGTCTATTTGTTCGAGGTAGCCTGGGGGGAAGGTCTCGACGATCACATCGGTTTCCTTTACAAGTCTGAGAAAAAGGGATTTGCCCTCCCTTTGCTCTATATCAAGGGTGATCCCGAGTTTATTCGTGTTGTTATAAAAAAAGGAGAGACTGGTTTTGGATTTTAAAGAACCCTCACTGAAGGGGCCTATATTTCGGGAAGGATCACCACCTGGCTTCTCTATCTTGATAACCCGTGCACCCATATCGGCCAATAGCTTCGAGCAAAATCCGGCTTTTTCGTCAGCCAGATCCAGCACTCGTAGACCGCTTAATAACCCTCGCTCTTTCTCCTCGATGCGCAACGCTTCACTCCATCGCCGAATTCACATCCCCATGTTGCCTTAACTGCTCATCAGGTTGGCCATGACCTTCTCGTATCCTTTCACCAGGTCTTGGATCACTCTGGCGGCAGGAACGATCTCTTTTATTAATCCCGCCGAGGAACCGGCAAATGTCTCGCCTTGATCCAGATCGCCCTCCAACTGACTTTTCCTCGTCCGTCGGTAGCCAAGAAAATCTCTGAGGTCCTCTGCGGAAGCTCCTGATTGCTCCAATTCCAACAGACGTCTGGAGAAGTCTGTTTTCAGATTCCTTGTGGGCAGGAGGCTTCTACAGGTAATGACCGTATCTGTATCTTCGGCCTCCAATATGGCCTTTTTGTAGTTTGGATGGGCCGGGTTCTCATCGACGGCAACGAATCGTGTTCCCAACTGCACCCCCTCAGCCCCCAGTGCCATGGCAGCCACAACCCCTCTTCCATCAACGAGGCCCCCTGCGGCAATGACAGGGATGGACAGCGCCTCGACTACCTGGGGAATCAGGGAAAAAAGCGGCAGCTCGTCCAATCCGTTGTGGGCTGCGGCCTCAATCCCCTCCGAAATGACACCATCCACACCACATGATTCTGCAAACCGGCCTTGGCTTACGGAGCTGATAACATGAAGAATTTTCATTTCTGCTTTTTTGAGGAGTTCAGTGTAAAGGGCGGGGCTTCCTGCTGCCGTTATTGCAATCTCCACGTCTTGTTGCAATAGAACATTGATAAGGAGCCCGCTCTGGTCCAGATCCAGAGGGATATTGACACCAAAGGGTTTATCTGTCAAATCTCTGATATTTTTTATCTGCTCCACGAGGTTTTCTAACCCATCGCCATGCCGCTTCATTCCCGCATAAGGGCTTATGACACCTAGGGCACCGGCATTGGAAACGGCTGCTGCGAGTTCTGCATTGGCAAGCCAGAGCATGCCGCCCTGGAGAATCGGATATTGGATACCCAAAAGATTGCAGAATTTTGTTTTTTTCATCGGCTTCCCCTACCTCGAATTCCTCGACAATTTGTCCACAAGGATCGCCTTATTGATAAGGGCTTTTTCATAACCAGGATTTAGGCTGACAGCCCTTTCGTAATTTCTCAAAGCTCCCATAAGGTCGCCCTTCTCAAATAATTGATTGCCAACACTATGGTAAATGTCTGCTACAATTTCCCTATCCCCCCATTTTGTTCCGGAAGGATTGTTGAGATGACCCTTGTAGTCAAAACCTTGCTTAAGTATATTCTCAATGTGGAGATCGCTATAACCCCCTGGAAGTAAGCTGAGGACGTGCGGGTCAATACCAAACGCATATTCCAACTGTAATGCCTTGACGTGTACCCCTATTCTTCTTAAGAAACAGTTGTAAAGAATTGTGAGCCCAAGACAGTTCCCAACCGCTCGGTTTTCTTTGCTCAGTTGAGTTTCAATCATATCACTTAATTTGTAATGACTTTTCGGTTGATAACGATTCGGTTTCTCCTGCCAAAGCCAGTCAAATACCTGTTTGGCTCTCATGAAGGGGTCATCTGAAAGAATTACCTGATCCAAGAGTGTGCGTTGCAATTCATTAAACAGATGTTGATAGTGCGCAATATACCGGTCACCAACCCCTGAAGCACGAAAAGCTTCCAATTCTAAATCAAACGGTTCTTCATCCATGGCTCGATGATCATAACCTCAATGTCCATCAAGGTAATCTAAGACCACCTTTTTAAAGGCTTTCGGGTTTTCCTGGGCCGGCATGTGGGTTGCCCCGGGAATCTCTTTAAATGTGGTTCTGGGTAAAGCCATACAGATCCTTTGGGCCTCTTCCAGGGAGACAAAGGGGCTTTCTTTTCCCGTGATAATCAGCGTCGGGCAGGTTACGTTTTTTGTCATTCCCCAAAGTTCCTCGGTGGTATATTCCGACTTTTCGAGCTGGCTGCTCATTTTGGTATCATATTTTGGAATGAACCAGCCATCCTGTGACTGCCTGTAACCATACTTGGCAATATGTCTGCACATTTCAATACTGAGATAGGGGTATAGACTTCTGATAGCTTCTGTCACCTCATCCATGTTCTTCGCCTTCAGGGGCAGAGAAGCCAGCTGCCGTCTTAAGGCCTTAGAGGCATCCTGGTTGTTTCCAAGACGGGCATCTACCAGGATCAGTCGTTCCACTTTTTCCGGGGCGCAAGCTGCATAAAACAGGGCATTTCTACCACCCATTGAATGACCAAGGATAATGACTTTTTCTAATCTGAGTGATTCGATGAAGATACTTATATCCGAAAAGTGGCTATCAATGCTGTAATAGGCTTCCTTTGACCATTCACTGTCTCCATGACCCCTCTGATCCAGGGCTAACACATGATAACGGGCACTCAGCTCTGTTGCCAGGTTATCCCACATGTGAGCATGAGACATAAAACCATGGAGGAGTAAAAGTGTTTTATCTCCACCCTTTCCCCAGTCCAGATAGTGTAATCTTAGCTGGTTTACTCGAATATACTTGTCCTTTGGTATGTTCATCGTGGCGAGCACTCTGTAAAATACCTGTATATTTAGAAAATTAGCCGAAAAAGACCGTAAAAGTCAATCGGCAAGAGTGGCAATTATGGAGGGAATGGTTAACCTGGCGAGATCTCTTCGGCTTCCACCACACAAAACAACGATAAGTCGGCCACTACAAATCTCCCCGGCCAATTTTTTGATCTCCGAGGCCAGCAGGGTATGTAACTCTGGGGTCAGACCTATATCACCATATTCCCCGACCGTTCCATCGTAACCCCAATTCCAAAAAATGATTTCAGGAATAAATGGTCTGACCCACTTTTTTAAAGCATCTTTTGCAAGGGCAAGGTAGTCGTCGTCATCAATCCTGGACGGTACGTGTACGTTGACATTTGAGGTGCGCTCTTGTGATTCCCCAGAGCAAAGACAAATATAGAGTATCCCGGGGCTGTCTTCAAACAGCTCCCACGTTCCATCTCCATGGTGAGCATCCGTATCAATAATGGCGAACCGCTTTACGCCAAAGTTCTCTTGCAGTTCATGGATGGCGATGGCTACGCTGTTAAAATAACACCCTCCACCAAAGAAATCGCTTCCAGCATGGTGATCCCCGTACCCTGTAAATACAAATGCATTGGTGATCTCCCCTTTGAAGATCCGTTTGGCTGCAGCGACGGTCCCTGCTGCTGAGTAAAGAGCTCCCTCATAGTCTCCAGTTGCCCTTACACGCTGCACCATTTCAGGTGTGTGTACCTCATGGAGAATGTTTATAGGGATCGATTCTAAATCGAAAGGGGATGCGGGTTTCGATGGATAAAATGCGTCATAAAAAAACACATCCCCCCTGTTTAGGATACCATTGAGGGCTTGTGGAAAATCCTTGAGTCTCTTCCCTCGCTGATAATGAAAAAAAATACCCGTAGACATATTCAAGAACAAAAAAGTCTCATATCAATCAGAAGAAGGCAAAGGCTTAGGCTCCTGAATTTGCATCTCCTTTTCGCAGCATACAGGATTTCCGTCGCCCGCTTTCGTGCACAAAATTTCAGTACCGCATGCCTCACACCGATACCGTTTACCTAACTGAGCCATTAATGGTCACCTCCATTCAATTATCCAAAACAAACCCGCATGACTGATCAAAAAGCTATTTCTTGAGTTCCATTTTTTGCCCGCAGCAGTTTAATTCCCCTTTCCCGCCACGGGTCACAATGAACTCTGCGCCGCATTTCTTACATACGTATCTTTTCCCTACTTCATTTGCCATTCTATACTTTCCTCCAATAATATCGCTTTTTTCGCCCTTTGCCTTTCATCTCAATTACCTAACTTTTCTCGAAGTTCCTTCTTAAGAACCTTTCCCATCGCATTGCGCGGCAAAGCATCAACAAAGATAATTGACCTTGGCCGCTTGAAACCCGCAAGCCTTGATCGGCAGTATTCCATAATCTCTTCTGCCGTGGCTGCCTCTCCTTTCTTAAGCACCACAACCGCCCTCGGCTCCTGTCCCCATTCTGGGTCAGGAATTCCAATAACAGCGGCTTCTTCAATCTTTGGATAAGAATGAAGGGCGTTTTCAATCTCCTCTGGAGAAATATTCTCACCCCCCCGTATGATCATATCATCACCTCGACCGGCCAGGTAAATATAACCCTCTTCATCCATTGACCCCTTATCCCCCGTCCTCAGCCAGCCATCCGGGGTAATAACCTGTGCGGTCTTTTCCTCATCTCCCCAGTATCCGGTCATGATCCTGGGTCCTTTAGCCAGAATTTCACCTACCTCATTGGGAGGTAAAGGATCACCCTTCTCATCGACGATCTTCACTTCCACATCAGGCAGGGGTCTTCCAATAGAGGATGTAAGTCGCTTTAGCTTCTTATCTATCTCTTCATCCGTTCCTTCAAGAACATGATCTTCAGGCCCCAAAGTGGTGATAGTTGAAGCGGTTTCAGTCTGTCCAAAGGCATTTATAAACCGCACCCAGGGCAGTTCCTGGATGGCCTTTTTGATGACCTCGAAAGGCATGGGGGCTGCCCCGTATGTTATGACCTTCAGACTTGATAGATCGTATTTTTGAAAATCGGGATCATCAACGACCCACTTCAACATGGTCGGAACCAGCATCGCTCGGGAGGCCCCTTCATCCTGTATGGTCTTCATCCACTCTTTCACTTCAAACTGCCGCATGAGCACCAGGGTCCTTCCGCCATAGACCCCCGCCAGCATCGCTTGCATGCCCGCCACATGGTAAAGGGGCACAGTCAAAAGGTTCCCCTCCTCAAACTCCGGGTTGGCCGGTTCCACATTCTCCAGTACATAAGAAACAAAGCCGCTGTGCTTCAGCGGAACACCTTTGGGCCTGCCTGTCGTACCTGCTGTATACATCAGGATCGTTATGTCATCATCATCAATTTCACTTGTAACTTCATCTGGGCTCTCAGATTCGAGTAAATCTTCATAAAATAGCTTTTCATCACGTTTATCATCCACACAGATACACGCCGTAACCGTGGAAAATTTGGGCAGCATGTCATCCACCATATCTAAATAACGAGTACCTACAAATAGTACCGAGATCTCGGCATTGCCAATCATATAGGAGAGTTCATCTGCCTTAGCCCTGAAATTTAGTGGCACAAAGATGGCTCCCAGCTTGGCTGCGGCAAAATAGGCTTCCACGTACTGAGGACAGTTTACCTGCAGCATGCCGATTCGATCGCCTTGCTGTACGCTGAGTTTTCTTAAAGCATGGGCCAGTCTGTTCACCCGCGCATTCGTCTCAGCAAACGACTGCCGTTGACCTTCAAAGACCAAGAAATCCCTATCCGGGCAGATGGCCGTTGCAATGCTTAAAAAATCGTTTGTGTTCATTCTTTCACCTTCTTTTTTTTACGCTTATTCCTCTCCCTGAATCGCTTTCTTGTCATCCGCCATTGCGCGCAATTGAGAGGCAAGCATTTTCTCCAAACTGAGCCCCTCTGTTAGAGGCAATTCCAGTCCACGGACCACCGCTTGTTTGGCAGAACGGATAGCACCTGGATCATGGGAGGCGATCTTTTCTGCCATTTCTTTGGCACTCTCAAGGAGTTTTTCCCGGGGTACCACGCTATTGATTAGTTGGATTTGGTGTGCTTCTTGCGCATCAATCCAGCGGCTGGTCAGGAGCATTTCAAGGGCCTTGCCCCGTCCCACAATTCGTGGAAGGGTCTGGGTGCCGCCAGCGGCTGGAATGATACCCAACCCAACTTCGGGCAAGCCAAATCGGGCATCCTCTGAGGCGATTCTTATGTCGCAACACAGCGCTATTTCAATCCCTGAACCCAGAACATACCCATGGACAGCCGCGATAAGAGGCTGCGGTATACTCAGGAAAAGCCCCCACACGTCACGATCAAAACGAACCTGACGAGCAACCACCGGTGAAGGCGCGGTCAAAAACTCGCTCAGATCCGCCCCCGCACAAAAGGCTTTTTCTCCCGCCCCTTTGAAGATGGCTACTCGAACTTCGCTGTCATTCCTGATAGCAGTCAGAACTTCATACAAATCATCTCTCATCCGGATATTATAAACGTTCAGTGCCTGCGGTCGATTAAGAGTGACATAGGCTGTCGAATCTACCTTTTCATAAAGCAAGGTCTCAAATCCACTCATCAGAATTCTCTTGGTAAAACCACACTTATCTTCCCTTAAATTTAGGGCTTCTCTTTCCCTGAAATGCCTTGATACCTTCCGTGCGATCCTTGGTCGTATGAAGTAAGAAATAAAGATCCGCCTCTAACCGCAAACCTTGTTTAAGCGTCAAATCCAAACCTTTGTGAATCGCTTCTTTCGCATACCTTAAAGAAATAGGACCTTTGGAAGCTATCTCCTGTGCCATGTTCATAGCTACATTCATTAACTCAGTATTTTCAACGACTTTGTGAACAAGGCCGATTCGATGGGCTTCCTTGGCGTCGATAATTTCTCCAGTGAGAATCATTTCAAGGGCTTTAGCTCTACCAACCAAGCGCGATAGACGTTGTGTTCCTCCGTCCCAGGGGATAAGCCCTTCCCTTATATGGGGTATCCCAAAATGTGATGTATCTGAGGCAATTCTTATATCACAGGCCAACGCCAATTCCAAGTCTTGTCCTATTGTATATCCATTCATAGCGGTGATGATTGGTATGTCAAGTTTGGCAACGGATGCAGCCAAAGACCAAGATTTTGTTCTGCCCTCCCAACGGATCACAACCTCTTCACCCAAATCCATCCCTGATGAAGGTGCCTCTGGTTCCCAGTTAATAATGACCACGTGTATCTCCTTATTCTGAGTTACAGTGGTACAAAGATCAGAGAGTTCATTCGCCAATGTCGCTATCCTCGTTTGATAGGCTGTGACTTTATGCAGACGAATCATGAGGATATGGTCTTTATTTTGGTAAGTCAGGTTCTCATATAACATGGATTATTCTCTAATCTTAGAAAGTTGTGCCATCAACCTATACGGCCTATATAATATTCATCCGCCTCAATTGCACCAACTGCTCGCCTGGATAACCTAAATCTTTACAAAAAACCTGATGATTGTGTTCAGACAGAAAAGGTGCCGATTCATTATAATGCCACAAGTTCTCGGAGAACCTGATAGGAGGTCCAGGACACTTATACGGACTATCTCCAGAACACCTTATTTCTTTAAAGTATTCCCTCTCATTAAGATGCTCACAGTTCACGACTTCACCCATGTTCCTCACAGGGGTAAATGGAACATGTTTTTCCCGACAGCGGTTAAATATTTCCTTTCTCGAATGGGACATTAACCATGGAGACAATAGACTGTCAAGGACATCGCTATATTCCAACCCTGCCTTTAATCGATCTTTAAATCTATCATCCGATGAGTACCATTCAGGCACCTTTCCATCACCAACGATCTCGAGAAATCGTTTCCATTCCGACCCGCGCAAAGCAATCATTGAAATGTACCCATCTTTACATGGTAACAGCGTATAGGGATAAGGACCGTAGGTTCTGTGCCCGGACCTGTTTCTCTTTCGACCGGCATAAATGAATGCAGAGACGACATTCCCCGTATGGAAAATAGACCATGATTCTGCCTCTGAGATATCAATATGCTGTCCTTTTCCAGTCTTATTTATTGCCATTAATGCAAACATTGTTGCATTTCCCGCAATAATCCCCGTTTGGAAATGCCCCAGAGAAAAAGGCGGAGTTAATGGCTCCCTTTTCGGTTCACCTACAATGGAACTCATTCCACCTATTCCACTAGCATTTATTGCGTAAGCCTTATAATCTTTATACGGCCCGGTCTGACCAAAAGGGGTGATAGAAACAACGATAAGTTTTTGGTTCACCTCTCTCAGATGGCGAAAATCAAGTTTCAGATTTCCAGCCAATTTAGGTGGCATGTCTTCGACAAGCACATCTGCGTTTTTTAGAAGCTCCAAAAGTATTTTTCGCCCGGTGGCTTTTTTAATATCCAAGGTTATGCTTCTCTTATTTCGGTTTAAATAGTGAAAGAGCCCGCTTTTATCGGTATGAGGGATATCTTCAGGGAACGGGCCACACCGCCTTGATATATCTCCAATCCCAGGTTCTTCAATTTTCGTCACATTGGCACCCAGACCGGCAAAAAGCATCCCGCAATATGGACCTGAAATATATTGGGCCAACTCTATGACTTTGATTCCATCAAGAGTTTTGTTCATGTTTTTTCTCCTGTATTTCTCGATAACTTCTATCTTTTGGGGAGCTAAACCCTGGCCATCAGTTTATAGTAATGTATTTCTTCCTTTGGCCGTTTTCAAAAATTCTGCTCAGCATCTGGAAGCCGTAGAGCTTGACAACAAATTTGTCAGCTCTCCCACCTTTTAAATTTTATAGTGCCTCATTTCGGAAAGTAATCCCGATGTTGCATTAAGATTGATCTGAACAGATGAGATATGCTGCCTTGCAAGTGCCAAATTCGACAATTGATGCTATCACAGCAACTCATTAGCTGAGAACTTGTCGTTGAGCAACAATTTAGCGGCTTCACTATGAAAAAACGGGCAATTTGTAAAGAACACACTCATTCTTTTGCAACATCGGGATTATTAACTTGTACTGCAGATGTCTTAGTATTCGGTCAAGGATACTCGAGTCATAAAGAACATTGCAATTGGAACGTATCTATGTTCCCTTTGAGACCTTGACCGGTTTGTCTCCTATTTCCACGGCGGCAGCTGAAATTCAGCTGTGGCCAGATTTGGGGGCCAAACGACCTCACGTTTACCGCCAGCCCTCCACTGCACCATTGGCATTGTTCCGTAGTGCTTAGGGTCATGATTAGGGGTAAACTCCACATGACCGGAAACACCGAAGTAGTCCGTTTTTTCTATAATAGGAACGAGGATGTCAGAGTCCGTTGATTTTGCCTGCTCAATGGCGTTCTTGAGTACGTAGATCGTATCATATGTATAACCACTGCCATAGCCGGGACCAATTTTAAACGTGGCCTTGTAATGATTAAAAAATGGAATGGTTTTTGGTGTTTGCGCGACAGGGAAGCACCCCCCCATTGCATTTATTGTGTTGCCCACACATTTACCATTGGAATCCTTCCAATAGCGTTCTGATTGAGCAGCACCACTGTCACCGCCGATCATTGGCCCTTTCAAGTCATGCCATTGTTTTATGTAAGTAGCACTATCGACATGGGCAGAAAGCTCATAAATGAAATCTGCTTTGCTATCAATAATTTTCGTAATGATGGTGGTAAAATCCTTGGTTTGTATATCAAAAGGTTCAGCGTACACGATTTCCATTCCACGTGCCTTTAGGTCAGTCTTTGCATCCTTAACCATACCTTTTGTCCACAGGGCGTTTTCGGCCAGAATGGCAATACGCTTTGCCCCAAATTTTTTAAAAGGGATATCGTAAATAAATGAGTGGATGGTGTTCGAAATATCTTTTGATGTACACATTATTCTAAACCAGTACTTGTATTTATCCCTTTCTGATGCCAGGAGGGATGACAGGGCCGGCGAGGCAGCCCCTGTGGAAACAAATATTTTTTTGTAACGAGCCATTTGGTCCATCACGGCTTTTGACACCCCTGAAGAGCAAGTGCCTACAACAAACTCACATTTATCGCTTAAGACAAGTTTCTTGTATGCCATGGCGCCTTTTTCAGGTTTAAATTCAGTATTGGCAAAAACCAATTCAATCTTCTTGCCCAGAATTCCGCCCTGTGCATTTATATCCTGGGCAGCCAGCTTTGCACCATTTAAAACAGTTTCTCCCAAAGAGGTCTTAAATGGGGCGATGACTCCAATCTTGATTGTATCACCGGCGATCACAGTGCCTGCATTCAGGGTAAAGATAAAACCAATGACAAAAACAGTAACTATTATCCTCAACAATCTTTTCTTGTTCATAATTTCCTCCTTTTTCGTTTTATAGTCCTTGTATTAAATCTCGCTCTTCAAGCCAATTCATTAAAGAATTTCACCTCCCTTCATTTTACTTTTTTAACTAAGCCATACCTAAGTAGGCTTTAGCAATAGAAGGGTCATTGACCAGTTCCCCACTATTACCTTTCTTAACAATGTGCCCTTCCTCCAAAACGTGAACAAATTTTGAGATCTGGAAGGCCAGCATCGCATTCTGTTCTACTAAAAGAATACTCAATCCTTCGGCGCTCAGTTTTTGGATGACGTCAAATATGGTGTCCACAATTATTGGGGCCAATCCAAAAGAAGGCTCATCCAGGATCAGCAGCTTCGGCTTGCCCATTAGGGCCCGACCAATGGCCAACATTTGCTGTTCACCCCCTGAGAGTGTCCCGGCCAGCTGTTTCTTTCGTTCATGCAATATAGGCAATAATTGAAAACCGCGCTCATAATCTGAAGCTATCCCTTCAGCGTCATAACGCAAATATGCCCCCATCATCAAGTTTTTGTGAACACTCATGTTTGGAAAAAGCAGCCTACCTTCCGGACAATGAATAACACCTCTCTTGATAACTTCATGGGGCTTAAGAGCTGATATATCCTCTCCATTGAAAACCATCTGGCCCTGTGTTGAAACCAACCGAGATATGGACTTAAGTAATGTCGTCTTTCCCGCGCCATTACTCCCAATCACTGAACTGAGACCACCCTTCTCAACCTGGAGGCTCACACCGTGGAGCACACGAATCTTATGATAAAAAGCTTCAAGGTTCTCAATTTCAAGCCAAGCCAACCTTAGTTCTCCGTTTCCCTAAATATGCTTCAATCACTGGTGGTTCCTGAACGATCTCTTCCGGTATTCCCTCAGCTATTTTTTTTCCAAAATTGATGACAACAACCTTTTGAACCAGTTTCATGAGTTCTTTTAGCCTGTGTTCAATTATCACAATGGTGAGCCCTTCATTGTTCAGGTTTTGAATAACTCGAGAAATATTCTCTATCTCTTTATGGGATAAACCTGAAAATGGCTCATCCAACAGCAGAACTTTGGGGCAGGTGACCAAAGCACGTGAAATATCGAGCAGTCTCAGTTCGCCCTGGTTCAGGTTATCAACCTCCGACCAAATATTTTTTTCCAGACCCATCTCTCGGAGAAGCTTTTCGATTTTTTCCTGCCGGGCTTTTTCAGAGGAATGGATCGACAGGGCACGCTTAGAGAAAGACGGTACCATCATGGCTTCCATGACCCGCATGCCAAAAAAGGCTTTAACCAACTGCCATGTCCGGGCCAGACCCAAATTGACGATTTGGTAAGGTTTTTTATCTTGGATATCGTTCCCATCAAAAAAGGCGTATCCGGAATCGAAGGGGAGAAACCCAGTAATGCAATTGAATAAGGTCGTCTTGCCCGCACCATTTGGCCCTATAATACCCACAATCTCTCCCTCACGGACACTGAGGCTAAAACGTAACAGGGCCTCCAATCCGCCGAACTTTTTGGTCAAATTTTCAATATCAAGAAGATTCATTTTGACTTCCTCTCACCCAAAAAAATAAACGACAGTCGTTTTGAATCCTTAATAAATTTCAGATTGATCAATCCATCCGGGGCCAAATAAATAAGCAGTGTCAAAAACCCTGTATATATAACGAGGCGGTATTCTTCCACAAACCGTAGATATTCATTGAGGATAGAAAGGCCAACAGCCCCCAATAGCGGGCCTACAATTGTTCCCATACCCCCGATCATTGCCAAAAGCACAACAATAATGGATATTTCACCCGATAGCATTGTAGGCCCGATATGCATTTGCGAATGAGCGAAAATACCACCTCCAAGTCCCCCCAAAGTGCCGCTGAGAGCAAATGCCTCAATCTTGTAATACGCTGTATTTATCCCGGCGGATTTGGTAGCGTCTTCATCTGCACGGATCGCTTTTAAAATAATGCCATGTTTGGACCGGGCATACAGCCGAAGGACAAAGTAGCTGGCTGCCATGACTGCCCAGATCAAAAAGAAGTCTTTGACAGGATCGTCTGTAAATGTGTCCAATCCGGATATTCCCTCTTCCCCTCCTGTTATTTCAGTAAAAATAAAACTGAGTGTGAAAAGAATGGATGCAAATACCATTGTAACCATTGCAAAGTAGGGTCCCTTTAGACGAAGTGTCAAATACCCGATAAAAATGCCAAAAATCCCTGCGGCCAAGACAGCTATAGGAATAGCTAAGTAAGGAGAGACTGAAAAAAATGAATTCAGGATGCCTGAGAGATAACCTGTTCCTCCGATGAAAAAAGCAAAGCCAAAGTTCACTTCATGTGTATAACCTGTGAGGATGTCCCAGCTCATTGCAAAAATGGCATAAATGGCGGCTGTTTTTAGTATTTCAATATAGAAAAAATTGTCACTCACAAACGGAAACAGCGATCCTGCAACAAGTAAAAGTAAAACAACTGGCGATTCCTTCTGGATGAGAAAAGCCGACTTTTTTTGCAATCTCATTTTGTCTACCCGAGTTTGTATCCCATAATACCGTATGGCTTGAAAAGCAGGACCAAAACGATAATAACCAAAGAAACCATTTCAGTTAATTGGTCGCTTATAAGGAATGAAGTGAATACTTCCGCATAACCCAATATGAAAGAGGCTATTATGCTGCCACCCAAGGAACCGATCCCGCCTAAAATAGCGATGGCAAATGCCTTTATGAGCGGGAACACCCACATATGGGGTACGACTGATGATACAGGAGCTATCAAGGTGCCTGCCAGGGCTGCCAGACATGCGCTCAGCCCGGAAATGATAAGGTTAACCGTATCAATGTTTATCCCCATAAGAACGGCACCATCTCTTTGTTGAGCCACCGCATCGATTCCCTGCCCCATTTTTGTTCTTTTGAGGAGATACCAAAGACTCGTCAAAATCACTAAAGCCACAGGGAAAAGAAGAAGATGTTGGCTTATGACCTTGATTCCAGCGATGGATATACTGCCCTCAACAAAGCTCGGCACAGATGTTCCGGCCACACCAAAAAATAATGACATGACTTCGCTTACGAAAAGCGCTAACGCCAATGTGATAACTAACACGTAAGTAAGTGATTCAATCTTGGGACGCAGCAAAACGTAATATACGATGCAGGCAATAACGCCAACCGTTAACACGGACAGCATGGATGATAAGATTAATATAAATTTCCCCCCTGTACCAAATAAAAGTTCATAAAAAATATAGGTCAGATATGCCCCGAGCATATAATAGGTGCCATGGGCAAGATTTAAAATTCCGCCCACACTGTAAATAAGCACATAACCAACTGCAATCAATGAGTAAAGCGCCCCTCTCACTGCCCCGAAGATCAATATATCCATTTGTTAGTCTCTATCTGTATTATCTGATTTATTTCTTATTAATTCCAAATTAAGCAAGGCTCCACGGTATTGATAATGTGTGCAATAAATTTAACTCATTCAATTAATCTGCTACTACTAATTGGTGCAATCATAATGAGCAGGTCATCTCATAGGAGATTCAATGTTATGTCATAGTTAAGGTTACAGAACTCTGATCAGGAGCGACTATTTCAACGGAGTTCTTTTTGTTTAATGCCCTGAAAAACTATCTCGGGTGTAGCAGGTAGATCCTTGATTCTGACGCCAATAGCATCATATATAGCGTTAACAATAGCTGGTGCTGTGGGCACCATGGCACATTCTCCGATTCCTTTTGCTCCGAAAGGCCCATTTGGATCAATTGTCTCTATAATGATAGGGGTTATTTTGGTTATATCTTTGATAGTAAGAATTTTATAGTCGTGGAAGTTTGGATTAATGATTCTGCCATTTTCAAATTTGAGGTCTTCAGTTAAAGTCCACCCGATACCCTGCGCGATCCCTCCTTCAATTTGTCCTTCGACTAAAAGGGGATTTATTGCCTTTCCCACATCATGTGCGGTTACAAAATGAATGACGTCGACCTTCCCTGTACCCGGATCAATTTGGACCTCGGCAATGTGTGTAGCAAAAACCATTGCCGGGGAGGGGTATCCCCGATAACTGATCGGATCGAAATCCTCAGTAACCTCTGGTCCATTGTAGTATCCGTGTGCAATAAGCGGTTTTTTCTTTTTGTAAAAAGAATTTGCGGCAATTTCGGCATAGGAAACGAGCTTCGTCGTGCTGCCTTTCATGAAAACTTTTTTGCCTTTGATTTCAAGGTCTTCAATGTTGGCCTCCAGCATTTCAGCCGCATTTTCCAATATTTGAAGCCTTAAATCGTTGGCGGCTTGCGTTACGGCGCTCCCCGCACAATATGTAACCCTGGATCCGAATGTCCCCATACAAGGCAAGGTGGTGTCTGTATCTGAGGCTGTGAGTCCTATTGTTCCTGGATCAACGGCCAATATTTCGGCTGCCATTTGTGTCAATATTGTATTGGATCCCTGGCCAATATCCGTTGCCCCCACTAAGAGATGAATTACACCGTCCGGGTTCATCTGCACTGTGGCCCCCGAAAAATTAAGGCCTGATCCTTTACTCCCTCCGCCAGTGTAAGTCATTGATGCAACGCCCATTCCCCTGTATTTTGATTTTTTCTCTTTTTTTTCATCCCAATTAGACGCCTCTTTTGCTTGACGAAGACATTCCTTTAGACCGCAGCTTGTAATCCTCACCTTATTTGCCGTAGTTTCGTTTGGATTGTTTGCATTCTTTAGCCTTAATTCTATTGGGTCCATGTTTAATTGCTCGGCAACCATATCCATCATCACTTCCTGGCCAAAAGACGCCTGTGGGTCTCCGTACCCCCGGAAAGCCCCGCCCCAATTTTTGTTTGTATATACCAGAGACCCTTCATATTTAATGTTCTCCACCCTGTAAAGAGTCGAAAACATAACATTATTGTATGCCAATACAGCAGGTCCGTGGCTATTGTAGGCGCCGTTATCCATAATAACTTTGGCTTGTTTTGCAACAATGGTTCCATCATGTTTAACGCCAAACTTCATTTCACTAATGGTAGCGTGTCTGATTCTGGTCACCTCAAACTGCTCTTTCCGTGTGTTTGATATGCGCACGGGTTTTCCGCTTTTCTTTGCCAAAAGCACACTTATCGCCTGCGAAGGTTCCAAATCAATTTTGCTTCCGAATCCTCCTCCAACAAAAGGCGTTATAATATGGATTTTGGATGCATCTACCCCTAATATTAAAGATAACCTTTGCCGAAGCGCATGAGGAGCTTGCGTGTTTACCCAAATCTTGATCTGCCCGTTCGGTTCGTAAACGGCGACACAGCTATGGGTTTCAAGACTGCAATGCGCCTGTGCTTGAGTAGTGAAAGTATCTTCTAATATAAGGTCGGCGTTACCAAATGCCTCCTCAATGTTACCACATTCAAGATGAATTACTTTTGATATGTTATTCTCAACAGAATCATGTATAATCGGAGCACCCGGTTTCATGGCTTCTAAAGGGTCAAACAAGCCTTGAAGTTCCTCGAAATCAACTTGAATCAGATCCAAGGCCTCCTGAGCTATGTCTTCATCGACAGCTGCCACGCCAGCAATTTCGTCACCTATGTATCTTACTTTTTCATTTTCTAACACCCGTTTGTCAGCCCAAGTTGGGGAAATACTGAATCTCTCTCGAAGTGTATCCTTGGCTGTTACGATAGCTTTCACGCCTATGAGTTTCTGTGCCTTAGATACATCCAGGTTAGTAATTTTTGCATGTGGAAGATGGCTTCTTAAGATTTTACCATAAAGCATTCCTTTTAACTTGATATCATCGATGAAAATTGCGCTTCCTTTCACCTTCTCTACCGAGTCTCTGTTAGGGATTCTCTTTCCCACGACCGAATATTCTTCCATCTTTGACTCTCCCTTAATCTATTTTATTTAAAATGCTTTATTGCAACATTCACCGCATCTATTATTTTTGAATATCCGGTGCATCTACACAAGTTTCCCTCGAGGTAATGTTTTATGTCTTCCTCAGAGGGATCCGGTATTTCATCTAACATTGCCTTTGTTGTAAGAATCATGCCGGGTGTGCAAAATCCGCATTGAACAGCGCCGCTATCTACAAAATACCTCTGTATGGGATGTAGATCGCCGTCACGGTGTATTCCTTCAATGGTCAGGACTTCAGCCTTATCAGCTTCTACAGCCAATACAAGGCATGAGTTAACCACCTTGCCGTTAAGGATGACAGAGCATGCGCCGCACTCTCCCTCATCGCATCCTTTTTTTGTACCAGTTAAATTGAGATCATCTCTCAACATTTCCAATAATGTTTTTTTCAGATCAATGAGTAAACTGTATTCTTGTCCATTCACCGTAGTCTGGATCTGATGTTTCTTCTTCATCTTTTTTACCCCCTAAGTATCTTCCACCCGAATCCAAGTCTAAAAGCGTCATAAGGTTAGTGACATGTTCGCCTGTAAATCGTTTTTGTCACAGACTGATCAGCGTTCCCATATATTCAATCAAAATCCGAATTAAATTTTTTCACTAAAAACAGGTTAAGACCTGTAGGGATTAATTGGTTCGATTTGCCGCTAAAATTGTATCAATTCCTCTCGCAACTAATGTCTTGACCAATTCCTTTCTGTAATCTGCAGAGGCACGAAAATCTGAAATAGGATCTGATTCACTTGATGCCATTTCTGCGGCCTTAGCAATTAAATCAGGGCTCAAGAGATTTCCATTTAAAAGGTCCTCAGTTCTTCTCGCCCTTATAACTGTCGGCGCAACGGCACCTAAAGCAATCCTAATCTCATTACATGACCCGTTTTTGAAATCAGCATCCAAAAGAACCGCAATATTCACTATACCGATATCCATAGCTTTTCTTGGGCCGAATTTTATATAAATACCCTTAAAACGTTCGATATCCTTGGAAACGATGATCTCGGTTAACATTTCACCCCTGTTTAGTGTAGTGCTGTTTGGCCCTGTAAAAAAATTGTCCAATTCAACAACCCTCTCGTTATCAACAGTGATAATTTTTATCTTTGAATCCATCGCAAGAAAAATGGTCGACATGTCTGCTGCTGGCGAGGCATTGCACAGATTCCCCCCTAACGTGGCTCTATTCCTGATTTGGATGGAGCCCAGACAGCTTGCAGCCTGGCACAGGAAAGGTATGCTTTTTTGAAGGTTTTCTGAAATCTCGATATCCCGAACAGTCGTAAGTGCCCCGAAATTCCATCCGTCTTTATATTCAAAGGAATTAATGCTTGGTATGCCTTTTAAATCTATGATGTATTGAGGTTTCAGGATATTGCTCTTCATTCCAGCAAGCAGATCCGTTCCGCCGGCAAACAAAAAAGTATTTTCATGTTCTTTAAGAGCGGAAACTGCATCAGCTACGTTAGATGGCTTTATATAATCAAAGTTTTTCATAATAACCTCCTACTTCTCCTCCTTTAGAGCCTTCAGGACTTTCTCAGGAGTGATCGGTAAATCCTTTATCCTTACGCCGATTGCATTATAAATCGCGTTTGCAATAGCCGCATCAATACCAATCATTGCGCCCTCAGAAAATCCTTTGGCCCCAAACGGCCCATCCTTATGAAGAGCAGTTACTATCTCTTCTTTTATGTTTTCACTATACGGCATGTCTCCGAATGAGGATATTCTATAATCATGAAAATTGCTGTTAAGGGGAATTCCATTTTCCACCCTATACTCCTCTGTCAGTGCCGCGCCGATAGCCATTCCTATACCCCCTTCGGCCTGCTGTTCACACATTTTAGGATTTATAGGCTGACCCATATCATTGGCAACACCAATTTTTTCTACTTTCACCTCACCCGTTGCAATATTGACGGCTACCTCTACTGCCTTTGATGAATGCGCGTAGGAAGCATTAAGTCTTTCACCTTTAGCAGCATGCTCAGGATCAATTTGGCCGGTTTCAGGATTATCAGGGTTGTTTGTCTGCAGGAATGTGGCATTTCCAATTATCTCCCCGTCTAAGGTATAAGTTCCAAAACCGCCAAGAGTATAGCCAATAAAGAGCTCAGGGATTTTAATAGTATTGTCCGGATTGTTCTTTTCATAAATCACATTATCTTTAATCTCTAAATTATCCGGAGCAATTCCCAATTTCTCTTGTGCTCTTTTGAATAGGCTATTCTTGGCATCCTCACAGGCTAATCTAACCGCATTTCCAGTGTGGTAAGTGCCACGACTCGAGCAGGATCCCATCCCATAAGGAACATTCAGTGTGTCCTTAAGGGCATTCACCGAAACCTTATCAATTGAGGTATGAAACACTTCAGCGGCAATTTGCGCACATACGGTATCAATGCCCTGCCCCATCTCATCGCCTGCATGGTATACTACAATCCCTCCATCTTCGGCTATCTTAACCCTTGCCATATCGGCAGAAGGCGCCAAAGTATACTTATTAGAGACAGTAATGCCTTTGCCCCTTCGCCATACCCCTTCGCTTTTCGGCTTTTCATCAGGCTTTATAAATCGTTCCATCTTGTCGAAACATTCTTCAATACCGATACTATGGGTTAATTCACCGGTTACATTCGGTTCTCCTTCATGTAAAAAATTCTTCCGCCTAATCTCCATGGGACTAATACCTAACTTTTCAGCCAGCATGTCCATATGTGACTCTATGGCCCATTCTACCTGGGTGCTGCCCAATCCCCGGAAGCCACCTGTCGTCGGTTCATTAACGTATACACCATAGGAATCCAATTTAAAGTTTGGTGCTCTATACGTTCCCACCGCCCCGAATGCACAATTTCTGGTTACTAATCCTGTAAAAGCCTCTGAAGGGCCTGAAGGCAATATGGCCATTATCTCCCTTGCAACAAGACTTCCATCTTTTTTGACGCCATCTTTTATATCAACTATCATGGGAATCCTATTACCACCCCGTAAAAAAACTTCCTCTCTGGTGAAAAGTAATTTTACAGGCCTTCCAGTTTCCATCGCCAACAGAATTGCTATTGGTTCCTCAAATACAGCCCCTCGACCAAAACCCCCACCTAAATACTTCATTTTCAATTTAAATTTAGATGGCTCCAGATCAAAAAGGTTTCTTATTACAGTTCTCGTCGGGTGAAGAAGCTGTTTGGCGACCCACACAGTCATGCCACCATCAGCTTCCGGTATAGCGATGGTAGCATTCGGCTCCATAGTACAATGCTGTACCCTTGCTGTAGTAAATCTGTTTTCCATAATTAGATCAGCATCCTTAAATCCCTCATCTATAACCCCGCTCCGAATAGAGTAATGCATCATGACATTAGGTCTGTCAAAATCGAAACGCCTGTGTCCGAATGGACCTTTTTCATAATTAAAAAGATCAGGATGAACAACTGCCGAGGGAGATGTACTCATAGCGTCCTCCGGGTCAAAAACTCCGGGCAGCTCTTCATATTTAACATTGATTAATGCCAATGCCTCCTCAGCAATATCAATATTATCAGCAGCCACAGCAGCTACCGGGTCACCTACAGCATTGACAATATCCTTTGCCAAAACTTGTTGATCCAGCACCGCTGAACCGGCCCTCTTGTCAGGCGCATCTTCGCCGGTGACTACACATTTTACCCCCGGCAATTGCTCTGCTTTGCTCTTGTCAATTTCTATAATCTTAGCACGAGGGTGCGGACTTCTAAGGACTTTTGCATGGAGCATCCCTGGCACTTTTAAATCGCTGGTAAATTGTGCCGCACCGGTGGCTTTTTCCCTGACATCAACCCGAACTACACTTTTACCTACAACTGAAAGTTTTCCCATGATCACGCCTCCTTCCCTTTATTATTGCGCACTATAAAGTACCGCCTCTACAATCTTCTTATAACCGGTACAACGACACAAATTACCTTGTAAATATTCCCTCACCTCTTCTTCATTAGGATTTGGATTATCTTCAAGTAAGGCCTTTGTGGTCATTATCATGCCAGGCGTACAATAGCCGCACTGGATAGCAAAGTTTTCTATGTAACTCTCCTGAATTTTGTGCAATTCACCCTTTTTTCCGCTTAATCCCTCTATTGTTAAAATGTTTTTCCCTCTGGCCTTAATAGCGGGATATATACAACTCTTCACGGCTTTACCATCAATAAGAACTGTACAAGCACCACAATCACCTTCATTGCAGCTTACTTTTGTCCCCGTTAGATCTAATTCTTCGCGAAAAACATGTGCCAGACTCCACCACGGCTCTACAGCTATTTCTTTTTCAAAACCATTTACTACAAATTTTATTATCTGTTTCATACTGCCCTCCTTCCCTTATACCCTACTATCAAATTCGTATGTATTAGAGCCCTTTTCGTACGGCCTCGTTAATACCATTCTTTACTAATACTTTTACCATCTCTTTTCTATACTCTGCAGAAGCACGAACATCAGTTATAGGTCTTGATTCCTCTGATGCCGCCTGGGCGCACTTTTCAATCACAGCGTTGTCAATTTTATTGCCGTTTACTATTTTTTCTGCCCCCCGAGCCCTCATGGGCGTAGGGCCCACAGCTCCCAGGACTATCTTAATATCCCGGCAAAATTTACCATCCAATTCAGCGATCACAGCGACTCCAACAATAGCAAGGTCAATTGACCCCCGTATTGCATGTTTTAAGTATACACCTACAGTGTTCGGCTGTGGTGCGGGCACTTGAATCTCAGTCATTACCTCTTCATTTTTGAGAACCGTTTGCCCAGGGCCAACAAAGAAATCTTCAATGGGAATGACTCTCTCATCATTGGGGCCAGCAATCTTTATTTTTGCCGAAAGGCCTATCAAAGCCGGTGCATTTTCTGCAGATGGTGAGGCGTTACATAGATTTCCACCAATAGTACCCACATTTCGTATTGCAACCGACCCAAGTCTGCCGGCAGCCTGACAAAGCACAGGATATTTCTGGAGAAGCTCAGTCGAATTTTCAACATCCCTTACAGTTGTTAATGCGCCAATGCTTAACCCTTGTTTTTTGTCATATTTAATATAATCAAGCGTAGGTATTTCACTAATGTCGATAACATATTCGGGCTTCTTTGTTTTATTTCTTATTTGCAGAACTAAGTCAGTGCCACCGGCAATTACCTTTGCCTTTCCATTATGTTCTGCAAGTAAGGCAATTGTTTCTTCAATTGTCACTGGCGTCATATATTCATATCGCATAGTCAATCCCTCCTTCTCCAATTATTAATATATCACCCCTATGCTATCTCTCCCAAAACCTTAATCTAAGAGTCCTTTATATCTTTCATCTCTCTCCTTAAAAGCACTTCTAACTCCTACATCTCTCCTGCGCTTTATAAAGTTGAACTCTTCCTGCTCAAATCTTGTATTAGTAAACATGGTATGACCAAGATAGCCTTGTCCAAAAGCTGAATTAAGCCCCATGGAATCATATGCCAAGCGAGCGGTAGCTTTACCTATTGCAATCCCATCGCGCGGGAGAAGAGTCATAGATTCAGCTAACTTTTTAGTTTTCTCTTCAAGCTGATCGGCTGGAACCGCTTGATTGACCAATCCAATTCTTTCTGCTTCTTTTCCATCTATCAATTTCCCAGTGAGAAGAAGTTCTCTTGCCTTTTTCTGACCAATCAACATAATTTCAATTGGAAATACATACATTGCACCCGAAAAACCAAGCCTTTGCTCCGAATGACCAATCTTCGCATCTTCAGCAGCAACCGTAAGATCACAACAAAGAGACATATACAATCCGCCACCTATACAATATCCATGTACCTGTGCTATTGTTATTTTATCTAGAAGAAATATTCTACGCAGACTTTCTGAGCGCCACCGATCATATGCCAATCTTGCCCTCTGGCTGGGTCGTCTGGCCTTGTCTTCTTTCTTTCCGGTACCACCACCATATACAAAGTATACCCGCCGAAGGTCATACCCTGCAGAAAACGCTTTCCCTGCACCCTTCAGAATTACAGCTTTTACATCGTCGTCCTCTTCTACCTTTTGTAAAGCCGCATCAATTTCACGGCTAAATTCAACATCCAGTGCATTTAGACTTTCCGGCTTATTCATGGTAATAGTAACGACCGAACCTTCACTATAATCTTCCTTATCATAAATGACTGCTTGTGTATCCATATATTCCTCCTAAATTAGAAATTTGCATTTTGTCCTCCATCTCCATCTTAAAATCATAATCGCTTAGGTTTACCTCTTTTAAGATTTCCTGAGATATAATTTTCGTAAAGTTTTCTTAGCGTTGCAAAAGCTTGATCTCTATGCTCATTCAAAAAAAGGTTCTATGAGAACTACCGGCCGGGTAAAAATCGTCCGTAACCGCTTTCACCCATAACCTTCCCGTCTTTTGCCACAATATTTCCCCTTAACATGGTAAGTATAGGCCACCCCTTTATTTTTTGTCCTTCAAACGGCGAAAAGTCACTACCTGAATAGATAGGGTTCTCCGGTACAACAGCTTTCTTTTCCAAATCAATTAATACAAGGTCGGCATCAGAACCTATGGAGATCATTCCTTTCCGGGGAGTAAGACCAAATTTCCTTGCAGGTGCAAAACAACAAACATCCACAAGTTTTTCTAATGATATTCTGTCTTTATTCACCCCTTCACTTAACATGAGGGGTAAGAACACATCTGCACAGGGAATACCAACCGTAGCATCCCAAAGATTATTTTTAAGTGCCTTTGGGACCGGTGCATGATCCGTAGCAACGACATTAATAGTGCCACCCCTGACAGCTTCCCAAAGTTCCCTGTTGTCCTCAGGTTCCCGTATAGGCGGGTTGACTTTGGAAAGAACCCTGTCGACATTATCTATATTCCCAATCAAATACTGAATACATGTTTCTGCAGTTACGTTTATACCTTCTGCCCTGGCTTTCGCTAAAAGGCCAATCCCTTCTTTGATTGTCATATGCACCACATATATCGGACAGTCTGTAACACTGGCTAAGTACAAGCATTTTCTCATTGATTCTTCTTCACAGACACGTGTTCTTACCTCATTCCAGGATGAGGGATCAATTCCCTTTTCTAAATATTCCTCTTTCATCTTAAGGAATATCTCCACATTTTCACAGTGAACCCTTGCAAATACTCTACAACCCTGTTTGGCCAGTCTACCAATTTCCTTGAAGGTAAGATAAACTATCCCGTCGTCTATCCCACCAACACGCCCTTTCCAAACAGCCTCGGTCCCCTTGTAAGGAAGTAAAAGCTTAACACCAGTAATTCCATAATCATACATATTTTGGATTTGCTTTATATTTTCCCTTGTGTAAATACGTGCACTAAGAGCGAGATCCACATAAGCGTTTTTTTCATAGAGTTCAACAAATTCGTTAGCTTTTTCTGTTATGTCATCAGCCGGTGCTAATAAATGAATAATTGTCGTGCAACCAGCTGCTGCACATGCCTGTGTTTCACATCTAATATTCGACTCAGGATCAATACCAGGAGGATATTCGAGATGAACATGAGCATCAACAACTCCCGGAATAACATAGTTTCCTTTACCGTCAATCATTGTCCCGGCTGAAGGTAACTCACCGTCTCTCGCTATAGCTACGATTTTTCCTTTGTCAATAGCCAAACCGGCATTCAAAACGCTATCATGGTTGACAATGACACAATTAGTTATCACGGTATCAACTTCCATTGAATTCTCCCGGTCAAAAATTATACGTATACGTATTAAAAGATAATCTTTTCCTTTATAAGTCTATCGATCTCATCTTTTGACAAACCCAGCAGTTCACCAAAAACATAATCATTATGCTCCCCCAGGAGAGGTGCTGGACGTCGGATTTCCCCTGGGGTTTCACTTAATTTACAGACGACGTTGGGAACAAAGTCCACACCTGTTACCGAATGATCAACATTAACAATATTCTGCCGTTCCTGAAGGTGCGGATCGAGAAAACGGTCTTCAGTATCCGCACAAGGAGCTGTTGCTACACCAGCCTTTTGGAAAATCTCCATAACTTCATAAGGAGTTTTTCCGATTGTCCACTCCCCGATTAGCCTATCCAGCTCCTTTCGGTTTAAAGATCTTCTATAGTCGTCTGAAAATTCCTCTGTTTTTGTCCAGGGTGGATTGCCTATTGCCTTACAAAATCCTTCCCACTCCTTTTCAGTAAGTATAGCAATGGACACCCATTTATCCTCTCCCTTGCAAGGATAATTGTTGTGCACAGGCATAATATTGTTAACATTGCCCAAGGTACTTAAGGTACGTCTATTTATGCTAAACTCCATGATTGGTTCAGGCATGGTACTGAGTAGAGACTCGATCTGTGCTATCTCGATATGTTGGCCTTTCCCATACTTTTCACGATGATATAAAGCAACTTGAATAGCAAATGCACCGTGGAGTGAAGCATTAATATCAGCATAAGCCTGTTGCATTCCCAAAACGCGTTCACCTTCGTAACCTATCAAACTATCCAAGCCAGCTAATGCTGCAAGTGAGGGGCCATAAGTTACAACATCAGCTAACGGTCCCTCACTTCCGACACCAGGAAAAGAAACCGTGATAATGTCCGGTTTATACTTCTTTAATTCTTCATAATCCAAAGTAAATCGCTTCATTACCCCTGGCGAAAAATTATCTACCACTACATCACTTATCCTGACCAACCTCTTGATAAACTCAATACTCTCAGAATAGGTTAGGTCTAAAAGGATACTCAACTTATTGCGATTTATACTGTGAAAAAGTGGATCCATCTCTGGATTTCTTTCCAGATTGTCAGGACCAAATCTAACAGGATCAGGGCGTTTTTGTGTTTCTACTTTAATCACCTCAGCCCCCATGTCCGCCAGGAGGCATGTTGCTCTGGGCGCAGCCGCTGCCCAGCCAAAGTCTATCACCCTGTACCCTTCAAGTGGAAAATTGCTCATAACTTCGCTCCGTCAATATCAAATCTATCTGAACTAATATAAAACTTCGGGTCGACTGTGATTGATGAGTTTATAGAGGTCTTTTATAATGCTAAATTCTTCGAGCAACTAAAGAGCCCTCATAAATTGCCTGCTCCAGACGCCTTGGCTTATTGCAGTCGCCGACTGTATAGAGTTCAGCCACATTGCCCTTTAAATAATCTGACAGGTTAGATACTGACTTGGAACCCAAGGCCAAAACGACAGTATCTCCTTCAATAAGTTGTTTTTCGCCACTTTTCCTGTCACTTACCGAAACGCCTTTGTCGGTGAACTCCTGAATTTCCTTATTGGTCATAAAAATGATCTCTCTTCCTTCCAACGCCTCCATAAGACCCTGCCGGTTTAAAGGATCCATATCACCGGCAATTGTAGGCAGCATCTCAACAATCACTACCTTGTTCCCTCGGTCTAATAAAAATTCACCGACTTCGGTACCAATCATTCCCCCACCGGCAATAACAATGTTCTGATTGCTCAACTCAACCTTACCCGCAAGCACATCCACAGCCGTAACCACATTTTCGCCCCTAACACCTTTAATATCGGGGATGGCTGGCTCTGCGCCTGTTGCTAAAACAACGACGTCTGGTTTTTCTTTTCCCACAAACTCAGGGGTAACTTCAGTACCCAACTGTATATTTACTTCGAGTTTTCTCAGTTGGGTTTCCTCATAGTCCCGAATCCAGAGCATTTTTTCCTTCCCTGGGGGCTCAGCCGCAAAAATGAGTTGCCCGCCCATCTGTTTCTCTTTACCATAAAGGGTTACGTCATGCCCCCGCATAGCAGCTACTCTGGCCGTTTCCATTCCAGCCGGTCCAGTTCCAATCACCATAATTTTTTTTGTCTTGCTTGGTGGCTTTAACTCAGTGAAATCTCTTCCTCTCCCCCAATCTGGATTGAGGGCACAGCGATTGGCGCCGGTCGCAAATACGTGCTGAAGGCAGACCATGCAGGAAATGCAATACCGAATATCCTCCACTCGCCCCTCGGCCGCCTTTATGGGCCATTCTGGATCAGCGAGAAGCGGTCTCCCCAGTCCAACGAAATCAGCATCGCCCTCGGCCAGGACTTTTTCGCAAAACTCAGGGTGCCTGAGCCCACCACAGGCAATTGTAGGCCCTTTTATTCCCTTTGTAACAGCCTGCCACATATAGCGTTTCCATCCTTCCTCATTACGCATAATGTCGTTAGACTTATGAAGGTTGTCATAAAAAGCAGAGGACATATTTATAGAGTCGGCCCCTGCCTCTTGGAACATCTGGGCAATAAGCGGGGAGTCTTTGGTGGTGACCCCTCCTTTCTTGAACTCATCAACGCTGAAACGCACATCTACGGGGAAATCGGTCCCACATAAATCTTTGATTCGTCTAACGATCCCTGTCGGGAACCGCATTCGATTCTCAAGGGTGCCACCAAAATCATCCTCCCTGATATTCAGGAGAGGGGATATGAATGAGGTCATCAAGGTTCCATGGGCCATATGCAAATTTACCCCATCAAAGCCCGATACCTTGGCTCTGAACGCAGCTTCAGCCCATTTCTCAATAAATTCAAAGATTTCACCTCTGGTAAGCGCTCGGGGCGTAGGATATGCCCCTCCGGGTCGAGTTGCCGGTACCGGGGATGATGATACGGGTTGATACCCTTTGAGGGAAGCTGCACTTTGAGTCCTACCTGAGTGACTAAGCTGAAGAAATATTTTAGCGCCCCAGGCGTGGACTGCCTCGGTTAAATCTGCAAGCCCTTTCTTAAACTTGTCCTCGGCCACCGAAAGACCTCCCGCATAGGTGTCTAAGCGAGATGTTGGAAACGGAAAGACTTCTGTTCCACCGGTAATAATTAGTCCTACTCCACCCTTTGCCCGTGTCGCATAATGATCAATGGTCTGTTGAGTGACTTCACCCATTATGCCCCCAAAATGGGTCATCATAGGGGACATAACGATTCGGTTCCTGATCTTTAAATTACCAATGCGCCCTTCTTGAAACAGATTTGGAAAATTTTTTGTTTTCACCATCTTTTTCTCCTTTTAGAAAATCGATTTATTACCATACGTTTTTCCTTGAGTTCCACCTAAACTACCTAAAAAACATCGTCTACCTGAGGAAAACTCTGTCAGGATCGAATGATCGTAACAACCTTAACTCTTTCGGGGTTGGTGGGGATAATTTCTCTAATTTGGGAGATACGTTCAGATCCCATCCGCAAGTGTCTAAAAGCTCTTTTATTCTTTCCTTTTCCTCAGATAATTCAGATTTTGGAAAATATCCCGTCAGCATAAACTCCGACCCAGATTTTATGTATGTCCCCTCATTGGTGATAAGGGTGCTAACTCCTGTTCCCGGACACGTTACATAGTTTACTTTTTCTACGAGGCGGTTATATCTTTGCATGGCCACAACCACCACCTCTTTAGCTGCGCTCGCTATATCATTGCCACCGCCCGCACCTGAAAGGTAAATATCTCCACGCTTGCGGGACTTGATTATGGTAGAATTGATATTCCCATATTTATCTATTTGGCCGGCGCCCAGGATTCCCAGGCACCTGCTATTAATTCCGCCTGCACTTACACCATGCACGTCTAAACAGTCTGAAATCATCTTCGAGGTTGCAATGTTAGCGGAACTTATCAACAATGGATCACCTGGACATGGCTCGTATCCTATACCGGCAGCCAATAAATCTATATGATAACCTTCCTCTTTTAAAAAATAGTAAGCACACCAGCCTGCTAACCCGGATATTCCTATCCCCGCGAACATGGTCTTATATCTATTCTCTTTTATGATATCTTTGATTCTTCGCGCTCCGCCAATTATGGCATATTCAGCAGGAGTGGGTTCTTTTTCGCCAGGGCTTTCCGTCTCCGTCACCGTTTTATCCGTATTCCCGGCTTGCGGACTAATTTTGCTCTTCCATTTACTGGCATGTTTCTTTTCAAGTTTGTCTGTATAGTCTTCGTGTGTGCGGCAATCCAATATCCACTCATTTACCCATTGGTCTAAGGTATTTGAATTTTCAGTTGCCTTACGAAAATATTTTAAGAATCCGTGATCCAAACCATACCCTTCAAATTCAGGAAGACTTTGTGAGTTCATGCTTTGTGGGTGTGCCCCTAAAGGTGTCACACAAACTGCGTTAACTAAACTAGCCGGAATCTTCACTAACAAGGAATGGCTTCTGATAAAATCTTCAGTCACAAGTTTCTCAACGGTGACTATGATACCGTTCCTGCTTGCCTTTGCCGCCCAGGCATCGCGTGGTGGGACGGCGATTATAGCATTGCCCATGAGGTCTGCGGCCCATCCATGTATAATCGATATGTCCGGGCACAGTGATTTAATTAAGCCTATTCTCTCCCTGCTACCAAATACATCCTCCACAACCATAAAGGCATGCCTGTTTTCATCAGCCAGGCTACTCCCTATAATGGAACGTGTCGGAATATAAGGAAGGTTTAACGCACCTGCCATCAAGGCCTGGGTCATGGACAACAATGACCAATTCTCTAGTTCAATGCTTTTATCCTTGAAAGCACGCTGAATGACCGGATTGGGGTAAGGCCTTGGATAGATATCAGCGCTGTTGGTAAATATAAGTTTTTTTACTAACCCGCCGTGGAGTGAGCTAAGAGCGTGATGCCCACCTATCATATTCATAATGAAGGTAAAGTCTGGTTTGGTGCCCCAAAACTGTCTTGCAAGCTCACAGGATGCCGCGCCCGCCTCAAGGCTTATATGTATTGCCATGCCAGACTTGATGTTATTCTTAATCGCTTGACTTAAGCTGACGACTTTGCCTTCCATTTTCAAAACCTACTTTACTATATGAGAATAGATATTTTAGAATCGCAGACGGTGTTTCCTATGGCTGCTCTAAAAAAAACGGGGAAAAGCTCTTTTTCAAAAAAAGAAATGCTTTTGCTTTAGCTTTGCTTACAACTGCTCAGTTCGCTATTAATCAAGAGCGATTTCCGGCTTTTTTTCCAATCGAGCATTTCAGCATAGGCGTGTAGCCTTGGAAAGCTCAAGGTGGCACTCACTATTTCCTCGGTTTCACCGCCCTCAGCAAATACAAATGCTGGCCTGGGAGTAAGAGGGCCAGCAATAACACTATGGCCGTAAAAGGTTTTCGTTCTGTCTTTCCCAACCAGGTTGGCACTGGCAGCATAGACAAGATTTTCCGTTGCCCGACTTCCGGTCTGTTGAACAATGAAATAGGGCTTGCCCGGTCCGGCTACACTGGCAGTGGTGTTTATCAATAAAGTTGCTCCCTTTAGGGTCATTATCCTGGCCAGCTCTGGAAAAAAGTAAAAGTCATAGCAAATCAAAACCCCAATGATCCCATACCTGGTTTTCCAAACAGGCACTTTATCTCCCGGGGAAAAACATATGCTCTCCGTGAAACGGGGCAGGGGGGCAAGATGAAGC
>Ga0233412_10000282_pt1 | contig 30141 bp, 39 predicted proteins | sample Na_anoxic_4_MG_FD_180667 | JGI IMG/M metagenome (GOLD analysis project Ga0233412, IMG submission 180667) | Seawater microbial communities from Saanich Inlet, British Columbia, Canada - Na_anoxic_4_MG | ecosystem: Environmental > Aquatic > Marine > Inlet | place: Canada: British Columbia... | reverse complement strand
GTCATCGTTCAAGTCTGTCTGAACGTTTCTAATCATAACTTTACCATTACTGATAATAACAGAATCATTTAAATCAATGTGTCTGCCAAAATAAGGAATGCTCTTAAACTTAACATATTCGGCCCAAGAGATCTGGCCAGTAGCCCCTGGCTCTAAAATTAAGTCTTTGTTATTTTCTCTAGTCAAACAGACCGCACCGTTAGAGATGTTGTCTACCAAAATAACCGAGTTAGGGTTATTCACCATAGTACTTCTACTCATTATTTTCTCCTTAATCCTTTTTAAAGAGGGGGCAGTTGCCCACCCCCTCATTATTTATCTTAGTACAGACGGAGCCTGAAGGCACCCTTCGGTTGCCAAGTCAGCACAACGTATTTATGCTGTGCAGAGATGAACTGCACATCATTCTCAGGACGATCCCACGTATCCGCAGTCAAGCCACGAATCTGAGCGATCTCACCCAAGCCGCCACCCATAACGAAAACAGAGTTTTCATCAGTAGGAGCCAAACCGTACTTCTTATCAGGCACAGCAGGAAGCTTAACGATGTTAGCACCACGATACAAGCCAATGTACCCAGTACGCCACAAGTCGTATTTAACCTTCTCTGGCATAACAGCCTGGAAGTTGGTGAACTTAGAGATCGGGTTAACCTTGGTAGGATGGCCGATGATGGAGTAAACTCCGCCACCTTCAGCGTCCATCTTATCAATAGCGTAATCCACAGCTTCCTCAGTGAGGGAACCACCGGACAACCGGATCAAGTTTCCATTACCACTACCGCCAGTAACATCTGTCATTGTGATAGCATCATTACATGCTGTCCACACGGCATTAATCTTCTTGCGAAGCAATGCGTCAGCAATACCCTCACGGATATCAGACAGATCACCATAAGTACCAAGTTCAAGATCCTCTTTGAGCATCTCAATGGTCACATGGTCATACCGACGAGGAATGGGCATCGACACGATTTCGTTGTCGATACGGATAGCTTCTTTATGACCACCAGCAGTAACTGCATGGGCCTCAAAGCCAACCAAGTCCTTGAACTTAATGTTAGTAACATTAGGAGCATAAGTCTTCTGCTCCAGCATCAAGGGGGTGGGGTCAACGAGAGTGACCAGATCTTCTGCCTGCCGGATGATCTCCTTAGCAAACATGTAACGGTCTTCCTGAGATCCAGGATTTCTCCAGTCAATCGACTTCATCATCTCCAGTAAATCTTGGTCACTATCGCCAAAATTTAAAGTCTTAAGGAGATCACGGGAAATAAGTTTATCAGCCATTATAAGCCTCCTTAATTAAACAATCTCGTAGGTAACCCAGTTCAATTTTTCTTCAATGAACTGTGCTCTTACGATAGAGTTGGTGGTTGCGGTTGTCAACTGGCCAATGTCAGTAAAGTACAACTGAGTACCAGCGGTCACGGAGGACCACGTAATACCAGGAGCCAAACTACCCATCTTAACACCAGCGGCGTTAGTATAGTCAGTACCTACATAGTCCTGAACTCGGACACCAGCGATCATTTTCAGACCGATAACACCCTCACCCTTAACCATGTACTCTGCGGAAAGGCCATTCAGGCCAAGATAATCGTCTTCGGTGGGCCACTTGTAGGTCAAGTAAACGATTCCAGTGGAATCAGCGGCTTGACCAGCAGTTGACATAGCCTTCAACTTATGGACGTTCTGTACGTAGGTCATACCTTCAGCACTAGTTACATCGTGGGTATCCTCGATGCAAGCTTGGAACATAAAGATAGTACCAGAGGCGATAAATTCACCCTGATGTGCCCAACTGGGAGCACGAAGTACACTTGCTTTATTCATTTGATTTCTCCAATCATCTATTGTTAACCTGTAAGGTCTTTCATGCGTTCAGCCCAACTCTCACGAATTGATTTGATCGTACTATTACCAGCAGACTCTTCATTAGTATCGGCATCCTGTGAAGCTTTCAGAGTTTCCTCATCAGATTTTTCATCTTCTTGCTCGTGATTTTCGTCTGTGCTGTCTGCGACAACTTCGGTGTCTTCAACGGTAGCAGTAATCTGCTTGCGCATCAGATCCATAACAAATTCTGCGTCCTCATCTTCCATATTCTTGATACGGGTAGAGAAGGCGGAGATTTCGTCATCCGACTCAAATTCGTAACCTGCAACTTGCAGACTAAGAATAGCATCGGAAACTCGTTTGTCACTTTCCATCTTAGCGAGGGAAGCTTTGGCTTCATCCAGTTTAGTACTAAGGTCTTCAACAGTTTCACTGAGAGTTTCATTTGCTTTTACACCATCGGCGTTAACAGTTTCCATCTCATCAAGAGTAGCAGTGAAAGCTTCTTCCTGAGCAGTTAATATGTCTGCGACTTTAGCATCAACGAGTGCCTTAACTTCAGTACTAGCTAAAAGCTCTTCGACTGATTCATATTGGAACATTGATTGTCCTCCATTTTCATCTTGAGAGAGTGTATCCCCCTCAGCTTGTTTCTTTAAACCTAACTCCTCCGAGGAAGAGTCATTAACAATATCCTTGCCAGTATCGTCTATATTATTAACACAAGAACTGCTAATTTTTTTATTTTTCGATTTATCATCAGCAGGATCTACGACTTCCAGAGAAATTGCGTCCTTTTCTGCCGGATTTTGTGTGTAGGCACCGCCAATAAAGTAGATATCACGTACAATACGTGAAAAATTATGATCACCCGGAGTATGCCTAAGCATCAAGTGGTCACAGAAAGGCTTTCCAGGATCAAAGGTCTTATGACAAGCAGAGCATTCTGACTGTCCAAAACCCAACTCTACTGAATACCTCAGTAATCCCTGTTCCTGCTTATCTTTTAACTGATAAGCTTCTCTTGGGAATCTATTTTTATACACGTATGCTTTAGCACGTACTGCAAGCTTACCACCCTTTTTAACAATTTTAACAGAGCCGGGTGTTTTCCCTGATTTGATTCGTACAAGACTAGACTCATAAAACACACCACGAATAGCATCGGTGATATGTTCCTCAACAAGAGGCATACCTATTAGAGTAAGGTAACGAGCTTGAAGCTCCTCTGCTGGGATAGTGTCTTTATTTTTATTAGTGCCTTCTGCAACAAGAATTAAGTCCAAATAAAGCAGATCTTTCCTAGCTGGAAGTTTTGATAAATTAATACCAGAACCAGCGTAGACACGATCACTCACATCATTCTTAAATTTACTTTCAAAGAAGTCTAAGTCTTTAGTGTCCTCAGAAGTCAACTTACCTGAAACAGATGCTTTCACAACATTCAAAGAGATAGTTTCATAACCATCTTCTGTGATAATCTCAGATGCCTTGAGGATTTGCTTCTTAGTCTCCGCTACCTTGATAACTTTTTCAGTATTAAAGATAATGTTATCAATTAGAGAAGAGAAGTTGTCTTCCTTTTTCTTAAGGAAGTACTTGCCATGGTTCTTGTACATAGACGAGAACACAGCATCGGCAATAGAATTAACCACATTAGGAGTAGATACTAAATCACTGAAATTGTCAGTCTCCGACAAAACATGTATAATAGAACCCCTAACACTATCTAGGATTGCCTCTTTATCAGAGTCCAGCACAGGGTTAAGTCTACTGTTGTTTTTTGAAGAATTTTTCATATAATCTACCTATCCTTGTAAATAATGGGGGTCGTGCGACAACTATTAATTCAGTATCTTCAGTTATTGTAAGCGTGTGCTTACACTGTCTTGGTATGTAGTGCCATTTGCCTTTAGCGATATATGACACTTCAGATTCACATTTGTTACTAATCAAACGTGCAAATATATTACGGTGCCTGTAGTCTGTCTTTACTTGTAAAGATCCCTTCAACACATACATAAGCTCATCTGAATTTCTATGATAATGTTCTGGAACACCACCATAATCTTTTTTAAATTTTACGTGTAGGAAATCGTACCCCTTGCTGAGGTCACTAGCAATTGCTTTAAGTTCTATTGGCATCTCGTTAGGGACAACCTCTTTAGAAAAAGCCATATCAATAGTAGTATATTTCACATTATCGCTTTCCATATAAACGTTCAATACTTCTGAATATTTCTCTATTGCAGTGTCTTGCGCTTTAATTTTTTTAACAAAATACAAAAACGCCCATAGAATAGCACCTGAGAACATTATAGAAGGGATGTGGTTTGCTAAGTGCCATTCATTCATCATCGAAATCCCTCCTACTCATTTTTGTTAGTTGCATTATAACTCCTGTGAGCCTGTCCACTAAGCATATTAGTTTGTCAATCTTACGCTGGAAAGAAACTAGCAAAAAGATAACAAGAAAAGTAGGAAGGCCGAATTCAGTGAGAAATTGGATACCAACTTGTAGCATCTTATCTAAATCGGTCATGTTAACCCCTAAAGTTATTTAGTAATGTTTCCCCAATTGGATGTGTCTTTAGTGGGTGTATCGTCAGATATACCTTCGTTTGTAGACTTGCCCCAACATTCACAGTTGGGATGCGGTGGGAAATCCGCAAAGAAAGCTTCTAAACTAAGAGTCTTGTTATGCATTGCAGAACAGTACTCACATGTGGCCTCAGTCTCAGCAGACTTCCACTGTATACGGTCACCGCCGGATGCCTTCATTACTGTAAGCTCTCCTGCGGATCTGGCCTTCGCATACACAGATGAACTGTATAAGCGTAATCGTTTTGTCTTCATTGCAGTAAGAATCCCTGCTACCAAGTTAGGCAGTAATGGAGTTCTATCTTCTTTGTTGTTAGCGATTACAAGAGAAACCTCTTTACCAATCTCTTCAAAGAATCCATCAATAAAACCAATAAGCCATGTTTGTGATGCTACAAGTAAAGAGTCATCAATCTTGTAACCCTGCAACTCATCTTTAAATAAAGTAAGCATTTGCTCTTTAATATCACGTTTCATATGTGTAGAGTATACAAATATGATATCGTCTACCCTGTCGTAGTCTTTAGCTTTAACAGCAGAGACTATCTTCTTAGAGTACATATCGTGTAACACAAACAGGTAATCCTCAAACACTTCTATAATAGATTTCCTTTCGGAGTCTAGAATAGAGGCAGAAACTTTATCCTCTTTATCAATTGTTTTCTCTGGGCTGTCGTTACCCTCTTTGTTGTTGCCATCTTCAGTATTCTTAGCGTAAGGAAGGAACCCAGGGCCACCATACTCAGCTATAATACCTTCTGTGGACTCTACAGCCCTACGGGCGTACTCAATATTATAATCAAGATCACCACTAGTAACAGCAGACAATTCAGACATTAGACCTCTATCATAGAATACCTTAACAGCATTCAGAAGGTCATTCAGATCATGCAGACGAATCCTGGAAAACACAAAACGAGGCTTCTCATTTTTGTATCCATTCTTCTCTGCGATCTGCTTGAAAACATTATTAATCCAAGGAATCAAATAGTTATTACGAATCTTATCAAGATCAGCGATAACACCCAAGAACTTCTGCCAGTTCTCAGTAGAAGTACCCGAACCATCAATCAATACCCTTGGGAACCCAAGAGCGGCGAGTAGTTGTTCATTTGCAGATTCATACTTGTTATCGTATGTTAAGATATTAGAATCGGGACTAACATCCTCAACTGAAATGTCATCACCCGGCCATAAGATAAAGTTGTTTACCTTAGGCTGAGAAATCATTCTCTCTAGAACAGCAAGTCTGTGCGGAGCCACAATCCCACCTTCTGTCTCCCCATCTATCTTACCCGCCTTAATAATAGTCAGCCTATTAATAAGACCTTCGATAGTATTCGTTTCTAGAGCTTCTATTTTCTTCTTGTTTGCAACTGGGTGGAAGGCTCTCCTGAAGTAAGATGTGCCCCAAACAGAAAATGTTTTAGGTCTTAGTTTCAAGTGAGTAGTGAAAGGGTCGCCGGATTCACTGTATAATTTAAGCTTGTTGTCCTTGTTAGATTTACCAAAAGTTTCAGTAACTAAATCCAGATTCAAACTTATCTTTTCCTGTCCAGTTTTCTTGAAATATATTTCATCAATTTCTGCTAGTAAAGTATCGTGTATATTAATTTTATATGGAAGGACGTGTTCTCCCTCATCAAGATCTACATCAGAAGCCCAAGCTTCAGATATAATAGCATCCCCATCAACAAGCAATCGCTCAATGATTTGTTCAAATACAACATTGATGCCTTCTGCTTTATTAACATATACATGAGTTTTAGGACTACCAGAACTCTCTAAATTACCTATACCCTCTGACCAAGACTTCAAAAGAACTAGTAGCTCTTTATCCTCTACATTTTCGATTGTACCCTTTGTGACACAAAAGGATATCAACCTGTCAAGAACGGTACCACAGATCTCATCATGTTCAACAAGTTTACGAGCAAGGGCTATTTCCTTGCTCTTATTCTGTGATTTAGAGTAACCGTAGTCGCCCACTGATTTTAAATCTTTGACTTCTTTAAGTAGATAATCAGTAGAGGTTTGTACGCCTCTACTGTATGTCATTGCCTTAGTCACAAACTCATTTACGACATTAGCATATCTACTAGACAATTCCTCATTAGAGAGTTCTTCATACTCTTCATATGTTTCAAAAGGAACTATCGGAGAGTTGCCAAGATCTCTTCCGTTTTGTTCTGACATTATTTCTTCACAATCTGTTTGGCCGCCTCATTAACACCGATAGCAGTCACACCAATAAACATACCAGCAATAACCTTGTTCAAAATAACAGCAATAGCCGTGGGGGCATCACCTAAAGTGTACATACCAGCATCCATAATGAATGAGGTACCAATACCAAGACCAATAGCCGTGAGCCTAGTGACCAAAGGAGAGGTCTGCACAGCCTGCCTTAATCCAGAGATCAGTGTCTTGATTACAACCGAAGCAATCGCCAAATTACCAACTAATAAATCTCCAGCTTCCATCATAATAGTCTCCTAACAAATTAAAACACCTTCACTAGTAAAGTATACTAGGAATTCTTTATAAACAGGAGAGGACAAAGGTGCCATTTCTCCTGAAACTTTATCTTTTACAGCAGTAATCTCGTAGCCAAGAAGCAGGTGAAAATCCAAATCTTCGTTATTTTTGGTAGAAATATTAAAAACAGCCGTTGTATACGGTGACATTTTAATAAGATTTGCTTCACATTCTTCTATTTTATGGCCATACCCTCCAAGGTTGATACCCAGATGAGTCTCTACACTGCCTATATATATAACACCACTTTGGACCTTTATGTATACATTATTTTTCAATCCGTCATTAAGTACGCCCTCTTCCCTATTAATATAGTCAAAAAACTCGATATTCTCGATCCCATTGACGTGAGGTAGGAGTTCTGTTCCCCAATCACCCTGATATGAGGTACTTGATCCAAATTTCTTAATATTCCATTTTTTCATCATAAACACTCCTTACGTGTACTGATATAGTAATCTTACTTCCCAAGTAGCAGACCCAGTAGCCTTAGCCGCCTCTACAGTAACACCAGAATAGATGTATTGAGACATTGTAGGGTCATCAGTAGACAAATAGTCACTACTAGTCGAAACATTAGGGGAGCCTGGAGCCGCAACAGGAGCCTCTCCCCAATCACCAGTTTCGTTGTAGATAGCAGAGTCAGTCCACGAACTAGGGTTAACCCATGCGTCTTCTACGTAAAACATATGTGTCATGTCCTGAGCAATACTGTTTCTATTGCCTATGTAATATTTGAAGTTTGTAACTTCGTTGCCAGCACCATGGCCAGCAAAATAGTATTTACACACCTCACAGTTATAGCCTCCTACAGTGGAATCCAGCATAGACTTACCAGTAGCAGGTAAGTTTCGTGAAAACCAATAGGAAGTAGCCGACCCTGCGTCTGTAGTACGTGTAGAGTCAACAACTGTGTTGTCAGAGTAAATAATTTCTTGAATTGTAGTTGGTTGCATGTTATCTCCTAAAAGCACCGTTTTTTACAAAAGTGGGTACAGGTATGTTATCAAATCGTTTTTTCTTTTCTAGTACTTCCATGGCACCTGTGTATTCCAGTAGTGCGTTCATGGCGTACAGTGTAGAACTAAATAAATCCTTGTACCCTCGCTCTAATGATTCGTCAGTTGATTTTGTTTCTGGTACGTAGTATTTCTTCCAGCCACCACCAATAGATCTAGCCTTGATCTTACCAAACTGACCACGTAACGCTAATAAGTCATGATAAATCTCCTCAAGTTCTGGATCTGGGTGAATACTTACAATCTTAGGCATAAGTAACTTCTTTGACTGGAATCTGGCTTTGACAGCATTTGACATTGTTGTATTGTACTCAGCCGAGGCATTTACCATACGAATCATGTCTACTCTGTTCTTAACAAATTTAGCCTTTTCGTCATTAACTTCATCTACGAAAGGAAGCTGACTCTCGTTTTCTGGTTCCCTAAGCATGTCACGAATAGCGAAACCACCACCTCGTTTATCAATAAAGGCCCAAGCAACATTGTATTTTTCTATACATTCGTATAACTTGGCTACCATATCAGAATAACTCATGTGGCTTTTTGCAAATGCGTAAATTATATGATCAAAGGTATTTCCTTGAGTACTGCCCGGTTTTATAATAGTAATTGAGAACTTATCGGACTCAGTAGCAACATCAACACCCATAACAGTAGGAACATCACATTCCTTCAATGGCTCAAGCTGTGCCGCAAAATCAGAACTCTTTGAGAATTCTCTAGCCGTGTCCAAAGCCTCAGGGAACAGGTACTTAGAATTGGGCATGTCTGCCTCTTCAAATTCTATATCATCAGATACAGACTGGAGCAACAGGTAAGGGAACTCTTTACTACCTAATTTAATAGGCAAATTCTTGTTTTCAGCGTTCCAATCCTCAGTATTAACAGTATCTGAATACTTAGCCGCCTCTATCTCTTCTATATTAACACGAAAATAGAACTTTATCTTACGCTTTTTAATTAAATCTTCTACAACATCCACTGTATACTGCTTAGGACGCTTAACTCCCTGTTTGAGAGTGAAGGCATCTTCGTAGTTAAACTCAACTACGCAGTACTTACCACGTCTGAGTCTTGGGCAGAAACCATATTTCTTTAAATCTGCATCTTCTTCCATAAAGGATCTAAATTCATCTATAATCTCATAATAGTAATCATCAGTGTATCTAATAGTACCGCCGTACATAAAAGTATTACCAACACTAGTGCCTGCTTCCTCCTCTTTGTTACCAAAGGGATCAGACATAACGTTAGCAAACGGATGGATAACTTTTGTAACCTGATACTTGGAGAAGTCACGCATTTCATCAAGACGGATATCATTTGCTCTAGTACCAAGCAGAGAGTTACCCTTCTTCCCCATAGGGCCGGTCACAATCTTAGATCCATTCTTAAAGTTTACTTTCCAGAGATCGTTTGAACCTTTATCAATAATCTTCTTTGGATTCTTGCAGGATTGATTCCCAAACCCTTTTCTATGCTCTTGGTTACCCATAGTGTCCAACAAGATCTTCTCAATACCAGCGTCTTCAAAGATCATACGACCCTGACGGAACTGTGGACCAAGAACAAGCTGTGTCCTACTAGGGTACAGTAGGCTCTTTAGAATAGAGATAATAGCATTCGTAGTAGACTTCATCATACCACGAGACAGCAAAAGTACGGCATGGTCACAAAACCAAGCCGCCTTTATTGCAAGTCTAAAATGTGGTGAACTAATTGGTAGACCTAGCAGATCCCTTACAGCTAGTACAGGGTGTCGCCTGTAAAAGTGAATCATTCTTAGTCCAGAGATTTTTTCTTTACGAGTTAGATGTATGTGGTTTTTTGAGGCCATACTTACGTTTTCTTCCTGTCATTTCAAGAGCTTCTTCTATAGTAAATCCACCAGATATTACTCTAAAAGCTTTTACGTTTAATTCACGTTCTCCATCATTGTTAATTCTCTCATACTTATCTAAAAGCATGTTCAACTCATCTAATAGGAAATCCTCTTCCAATCCAGCATACTCATTAAGTGTATTCTCATACACGATAGTAAGTTCTGCTACAGAGCCTTTACTTCGCTCTGAACCTAAGTTTACACGATCCTTTTTTGATAAACCAAGCATAGTAGTATAAGTCTTAACCTGATCGGATAAAGATTTAATATCTAAATTTGTTGGTTCACCCTTAAGCATCCTATCGTGAGCAGATTCAATTAACATCTGCGTTTTGATAAGGTTCTTAAGTTGGTCCTTGTCCACCGAGGAGTGTAAATCGAAATCCTCAATGTAAACCTGCATCCTGTGAATTACTTCGTCATCACTTGTCATGAATGTCTCAGTAAGTATATCAGAGAAATGCTCTTGGGAAACAGCCTCAACCGCAGTGGTAGGAGCAATCTGTTTCACCTTTTCAATCTTCTTCTCTTGGTCTGCTCTAAAGGGCTTACCCATTAAAGCAAGGACTCTCTTATCAAGGGACTTAGGAGGTCTATTCCATTTAATATACCTCTGTGCCTTAGAAAACTTAGTCTTCTTTGTGTAACCGTACAACGCCATATACAAAATCTCAGAGGCGGCCCAAGCAGGATTATCAGTGGCACGTTTGTTTTTAACACTAACCTTACCACTCCGAGAAAGCTCCAATAAATACACATAAACAATGTTATAATATTTTTTAATTTCTGTTGCTGTTACGTTATATAGTGGAGCTTCTTTATAAACACTACTCATAGATAGCTACCTCCCGCAGTATGTTAATAGCTTCACCAAGCAACAAGTAATATCGTGTGATATTTCGATTCCTAGTTCCCAAAAAGCTACTAATCATTTTTGAATTTGCTCCGCTAAGGAACAAAATGAGTGCCTCGTATTGCTTTTGTGAAAGTTTTGATTTTGCCTTAAGTATCATATCTTCTACTTCTATATCGACATTCAAAGACTTCTCAATAGCGTAATCCTTGACACTAAACAAGCGTTCTAGCTCTGTATATGCACAGACTTCAAAAGATTTAAATTTCTTATCCCAGTTGTAGCCTGTGTCCCTGTTTATAAAATTAATCGTATCCCATTTCAACCGTGTGCTTACATACGTGGAGTTATACATGTTATCCTTCTCATGAAGTGACCACAACTTAAGCCTAAGCTCTTGTCTACAGTCCTCCTTGTCAGGATGAGATTTCAGGATCATATTAGTGAGTGACTTGATCCATGGCTCAAAGTATGCCAAAGAATCATCGTAAGTCTCCATAATCGTACCTTTAATCTGTATCATTGTTTCTCCTAAACTACGCCAACATCTGCAAGCATAGAATCTATTTTGTGATGTAAGTCTTCGATTGTTCCATTATTATCTATCATTAAATCCCAGTCGATATCAGCATCTGGTAGACCTTCTACTGGATGCTTCATAGCTTCTGCTAATCCGTCTTCTTCTTTTAGAGTCTTCTCAACGTCCCTAGAGACAAGAGTTATGAATAACTTATCAAAAGCATTCTCAAGTGATACCCCATTGGATGAGATGTTACCCCAAACAACAAATCTACTACTAGCTCTATCGAAGATCTTAAGCTCATCTTCACGACGAACATCAGTAATTACAGCTTTATAAGGGAGATCGTTCTCCATACAATACTTGTAATCATTCTTAATCTTCTCAACAACTTTGTCCACGAAGAAATAGGTATCAATAGTGGTTAAGAAGGTACCCAAGTTCTGCAAGAACTTACGAGTCTCTTTAGACTTCCTACCCCACAACTCTTCTTTGTCAAAACCGAAATGAGTATAAGCTACCCACTTAAGGTAATCCGCAAAAGCGTATATATAAAATCCATGTTCTTCATGTAAGTAATCACCAATAGAATCTTTTCCTGCTCTGGGTTTACCAGAGATTCCCATTAATATATTCATAGTACCTCTATCCTGTATAGTTAATAATCTTCGTCAACCTCATCCAAATCAAAAGAAGTGTATGATAAGTTAGTACTTAAATCATTCAACAAAAAGTACAAAGCATCAACATCTAAATCTGACAGTAATTCGTCATCTTTAAAACTAGCCTTTAGCACATCATTGATAACTTCGTCGTCAATACTTGCCATCTCTTCTAATAGATAATTAATCGTTTCCGAAGTGCTCATCTCCCGATTCGCCATCAATGTGTCCTGATTCCTCAGTATCGCTGACGCTTTCTGGAGGAGTGTTTTTGCCGTATGGGTCATTAGTCTCACCGCCTTCTGGAGTCTGCTGTTGCTCTTGCATCCGTTTCTGTAACTCAGTAGAGATGCCTTGAATAGTTTCTTGGCTAACACCAAGTTCGTTAAGGGCACTGAATATAACATTCAGCTTGAAGTCTACTGCACCAAAGGAGTTGCCAATATTCTGATGCATCTGTGTAAATGCCTGTCGAATACTCTCATCTCGTTCTGCCATCAACTGCATTACCTGTTCCATAATTTCTTTTTGTACGTTCTTTGCCATTATTTTCTCCGTTTCCTAGGCGAGTATTTCCTTGCCCTGATAAAAAACTTGTCATAAATCTTTGGTAAACTGTCCTGAAGCTCAAAATATGATTCAGGATCTTCCGGTACCTCTCCTATATAATCGTATGCTTCATGTATTTCCTTAGCTAATTCCTCAGTATAGTAAATACAATCCAAAATACTCTGCTCAAACTCTTCGTAATTGTTTGATCTCCTAGCATTCTTTATCGACTCGTCTACTCTATTAAACACTCTTTCACAGAAAGTGTTATATTTTAGATCAGAAGCACCTACAGAGTAGAGGTATCTAGAGAATGTATTCAAGTAATAAAAGCACTGATTGTTTAGTAAATCTTTTAGGGACTTGTCAACTTCTTTTTTATTGAATGTAGTAAGAGCCATTACTCCTTGTAATTGTTTATTCATAATTACCCCTTCATTGCTCCCCAAGATACAGTTGATACATTATTATCTACTGTAAGGTTAACCTTGCCTTTAAACTTCATTTCCATCTGAGGTTTAAGCATGGCAATGGCTTCTTCTGGAGAGTACTTATCACTAACCTCAAACACGATATCATCGTGTATTACTAACACTGGCCAGATATCTAATGCATGCTCTTTAATATAAGCGTCTACATTATTACAGCCCATCTTTGTAATGTCAGCAGATGTGCCCTGTATAGGAGAGTTAACAGCTACCCTTTTAGCTGATTCTAACAGCCTCGTTAGTTCCTTTTTCTCCTTATACGGGGCGTACTTATCAATAACAAGATCTATGTTAGGAATTCTACGTTTTCTACCAAAGGAGGTTAAAACGTATCCCTTGTCTTTAGCAAAATCTACAACTCTGTCAAACCAGCCTGTGCCACGTAAGAACCGCTCATTGTACACACGTTTAAGTGCTTCAGCATCATCAATAGAGATACCAAGAGCCTTCGCAAGTTTATGGTCGCCCATACCATACACGATACCAAAGTTTAATGTCTTTGCTTTTGTACGTAAACTTGGATCAGCCTTAATCTCTTCTTTTGTTTTACCAAAGATAAGCATAGCCGCAAGGGTGTGTATATCCGCACCATCTTTGTTCATGTCTTCTACTAAGTGATCAAGACCCGCTAACACTGCTAAGATTCTATATTCTACTTGGTCATAATCCATTGATAGGAAGTAATAACCTTTTCTTGGAATAATACAATGACGCATCTTAGGTGCAATGTTTTGCATGTTAGGATTGTCAGAGGACATCCTTCCAGTACGTGCCCCGAAAGCATTAAAATTGGTATAGATTGTAGTACTTTTACGTTCCTCAATCATCTCAATCCAATTATAAATATACTTTGACAGTAGACTGAACTTAGATTTTCTTTCTAGGTGTAAGTCAAATACATTATGATCATCAGGAATCTTGTGATTCTCTATCTGTTCATCAAGCATTTCCTTATATTTTTTAACAGAATCTTTATCCATCCTAACAGCTTTTTTCTCAGTCCTAAAGTATTTACTTTTCATTCCCGGAAATCTTGAAGCCGCCGCCGTAGAGAACTTCTCATCAGAGTTTATATTAAAGGTGTCATGCACCCCTAAGATTTCTCTCATCTTAATCTCGATATCCAATACTTCTTGTTCGTATTCTACCTTAAGACTCTTAAGAAGCTCAAAGTCAATTTTGACTCCACGGTTCTCCATATCTCCCAAGGATGTAACAAGCTTCATCTCTTCTTTATACAAGAAGGTGTCTTTCCACTTAAACTCTTTAAGGAGGTAGTTGTAAAGCCTTAGTGTCAGGTCTGTATCCTGACAGCAATACTCAAACAACTCTTCTGCTGTTAATAGGTTCAACTTGTCGTAACCTATATTGTACTCAGCTATCATATCCGACAGTTCAAGAACATCAAATCCAAAGATAGATTCACCAAGGAATTTGAGTCCTGCATAGTCAAAGTAATCAAGGAGCTTAACCATAACAAAGGTATCATGCACACAATTAAGTGTGATACCATACTTGAACAGGGTGAACTTGTAATCAAACTTTAAGTTATGTCCGATAATACTTTTAGTCTCTAAAATCTCTTTAAGATATTTCTTAAATAACTCTAAAGATAAGTTACGTCCATACTTGTGTCCTAAAGGAATATAAAACCCAAGTCCTTCTTCAGCGCAGATGGAGACACCAACTATCTCACAAGTGCCAAGGTCTAACCCTGTTGTTTCAATATCATATGCAATAATTTCTTTATTACTTAGTATCTCAGCAAGCCTAGCCACACGGGCCTCAGTATCTACAATGTAGTACTTGCACCCCTCTGATCTCCACCATAAAGGTTTCTCTTCCATCACACTAAATAATACTTGTTGCATACTACAACACCTTCCTTACCTTTTCCCACGCAAGATCTCCAGTAGGATGAGTTAACATTCCAGTAGGAGACTTAATCATCTTGTCGATTACAAGATTTGGCATACTAGCCCTTGGATAGGATACCTGCAATAATTGTTCCTGTACGAACCATTGCGAGTAAGTAGGTATATCTCCCCAAGCAGAAACGAGTGTAGGCCAACTGTTTGTACCTACAACACCATCAGAACCATAAATAAGAGCAATTGTTTCCTCTAGAGTACTTTTGCCTCTGAGGTCAATACACTCTTTAGGGAATCCATGCATGTTGTTTTCTATCTTGTCCTTAGCAGAACCAATGATATAAATATCATGTCTATCATAGTATGTAACCATGGTACGCAATAACCATGCCCACCGACTGTCTTTCCACTTACGTTCTTCTTTTTCAGTTGTAATCTGAACGGAGTACGGGTGAACAACAAAAAATGGTTTATCACTTTTAAATGGTTCTACTTCAAGTTTAAATGGAAAGGTTGCTTTGTTCTTTTCATATGTTGACATATGAAGCCACTGTTCCATGTTAGGGAAGAATCTGTTTATAAACTCCCTGTACTTATTAATACCTTCACCAGAAGAGTTCTGGCTTAAGAAGTACTTCTTAGCCTCTTCGGTACCAATACCTTTGCCCTCTAGGGCTCCTAATATGTAATCCTTCATGTCATCTAAACACATTACAGTTACAGTCTTACCAGACCTACTGTAAATCTCTACAAGTTCTTTTGCCAACTTTGGCGACCAGTTCCATAACCAAAACCTTACAGAAGTATACTCTTTGTTCTTATCAAAGAAGTCATCAAGTCTACCTAATATTGTAAATAAGTCTCCAAGTCCACATCCTAGCACTACGTTCTTCGTCATCTAATCCTCCTCCTTAAAGTGTATAGGGACGTAGCCTATCTACGCCCCCAAGCATTGCATCTTAGAAGGGGAGATCTTCTTCTTGACTGGAAGGACCACCGCTGTAACCACCAGTATCAGCCTTCTTCTCAGGAGCAGGTTTATCACCATATCCACCACTAGATCCACCACTAGCCTTAGCACCAGTAGGAATCTTACTCACTTTAAAAGCTTTAACTTTAGTGGAGTAACGTTTCTCACCACTCTCAGTCTCCCAAGTCTCAGTAACAGATTTACCCTCTACAACCACAAGGTCACCCTTGCTAATTCGCTGAGTCAAACCAGATTTAAAATCAGGGGTACCCCAAACAACAATATTATGCCATTCAGTCTGTTCCACCCATTCACCAGAATCATCCTTGTAAGAATCAGATGTTGCCACAGGGAAATTCACAGGGGCTTTCTCATTTCGCATCTCAAGATCCTTACCTACTCTACCTACCAAAATAATTTTATTAAACATAAAATCTCCTAACTCAATGCAGTTATTACCTGCATGTTTACTTCATCCATACTCATATGATAATACCCTAATGTAGTATTATACGAGGCATGACCTAGAACCTTCTGCACAGCATACGGCTCAACTCCACTATTTACTAATCGTGTTGTGTATCCATGTCTGAAACTGTGTGGTGTTATAGTTTTTCCAAAGAATTTCTTACACCAAAGTAACACAGTAGTATAGTGTACCGTGTTTAAGAAGGTAAAGAAGTCTGTGTTCTGTAAAAGGTTTCCATCAAGCAAATCACCAACTGGTACAAATCGCTCTTTGTCGCCTTTACCTATAACCCGCAAGCATCCAGATTCAGTATTGTAAGAACTGATATCTAGACTAAGTAGTTCGTTGACACGAAGTCCTGTGTTGTATAATATATCAAAAAGACCAACAACCGATTCCATATCATATTCAAGAGTATTGCTTTCAATTATAGAAATAATACCATCACTAAATATAGAATCAGTTACGTAAGAAGCTTCCCTCTTTACTAGTCTTGGAAGTGATATCAAAGAAAAATTAATAGTAATACTAAAGATGTTGCAATATGTCTTAATGGCGTATATACAACGTCTAATGCTAGAAGGGTTATTACCCTTGTTGGACATGTACAGTACGAAGTCTTTAATGTTCTCAAGAGTTACAGAGTCATATCTTTTGAAAAAGAATCCAACCTCTCTTGTGTAACATTTAATAGTATTCTCACTGCGCCTTAGTCCAGTCAACGTTTCTACAAATTCTTCTTTTTTATACGGCATCTGCACTCCACTCATTAAATACGTTTAATAAATAGATGCAAGTACCATGCCATTTGTTATTTTCCAGGCTTTCTATTTGCTCTTGGATTGCATTTAGTGCATCTCCACTGGAGGTTACCAAGGGAGTTGTTCATAGGATTGCTGTCCTTGTGGTGGACTTCAAGCTTAGTAACAGATCCACAACCAACGCATTTCCTAGCTCTCGTCGATTTTTCAAGAAGTCTACGAGCCTTATTTCTGGAGTTAGACTTAGCCGTTTGACCATACCTCTTTCTCCAAGCATCATTCTTCTTCTTGTTCTTTCTTCGCCATTTACCCATAGGTGATAAGCCATTATCACTTACTCCGGGTTTTGTCTTCTTGTGTTCCCCTTTTTTCGCCAAGGTCCAAGCCTCCTAGTAGTGTAGACATAATGTCTATGTTTTTTGTTTTAAAATAGTGCTCTATTGCTACTCTTACAGCAGTAAGCGTAAATATCATACTTACGAAAGATACTGCTCCGAATAGAATAAAAAGTTTCAACATCAAATACCAAGTCATAATAACTCCTTAACAAAAAGTTCCCCACGGATTCCATTTCTAGATAGAATCCAAATAGAGTTCTCTGCCTTTAAGTGCCTAACGGCAACTAGGTCACCTATTGCCCTGTCCTCTTTCACATCATATATTGGGCTACCAACACTCTCTTGTAAGTTCTCAAAGAAGTGGTCGTAACCAAACATATCTAATTGAGCCACACTAAAGTCAAAGTATGACTCCCCACCTAAAACACATCTAAAATAGTAATCTCCCATGTCCACAATATTAAAGGTTAACATAATTCAAAAGCTCTTTCATTTTTATCTATAAAGGTGTCGTCATCGTTAATGTACATAATCACTTCGGTCATTGGATACAAATCTCTAAGCTTCTTGCTATAGTACTTAGTACTAATGTTTTTATGGTCACACTCCATAATAACTATAACACGCTGTCCTTCTAATAAATTCTGATTTGATACCAGCCACTTATTAACACTAGAATTGGTGTCTAACAATGTATCCAACTCACATCCTAAGAATACTGCTATATTAAGTTTTTCATTCTTATATAGAGTAATATCAGAAATCTTATCATCAAATATTCTTCGTGTACTAAACACACCTGTTAAGGTAGAATAGAACAGAAGATACTTGGTGTCTTTTATAGTACAAGAAACTACGATGTTCTTACCAAAGTAATGGTAGTTACCTAATAAAGACAATTTAACTCTTGCTTCACGCATAACTCTAAGATTGTGAAACGCAGGATGGTCTGACAAAAACACAACATCCGTTAGAACTTCTAGCTTACCTATCAGATCATTAAAGGTGTCTAGTGTTTTTAGTTTAAGGTCCATCAGGATTCTCACTTGATGAAACCACAGTCTCCACTAGGAAATCCAAAAGTGCATCCCGCTCTAAGTAACCTAGTCCACATAACATAGCGGGTGCATAGTATTTACGCACCTTCTCATTTTCCATAAACAGATTAATAAAATCTGTAAATTCTTTATCATCATCAATGTGGTGCTGAATTGCTTCGCCCACACCTTCTAATTCTGACATACCATGAAACCCGTAAACATGTCCGTTAATCTCGATATTAAATGAAGGGAGAGAAACGTCTTCGGAGTGTAGCAATTTTGCTGTTTTCTTCTTCATGGGCACCATTCTTTCTTAACTGAGTTTTAAAAAACAATCCTTACATAAGGCATTGTAAGTATCTTTACCACCTAAATAAACCTGATCACATGAGTTACCAAGTCTAAATGTGTATTTTCCTTCAAAGTTACCACAATTGTCGCACACAGCACAAAACTCTGTGACACTAGCATATGGAAGTATTTTTTCCATACTCTCAAATGGTTTCCTAAAGGAATCAAGTACAAGACCACAGACGTAAACATCTACTTTGTACTCTTCTGTTAAAACGAAGATATCTTTCATATCTACGTCTTCAAGAAATTGAAATTCGTCAATAAAGATAGCATCGTAAGAATCGAAACTATTAGCCAGAACAGGGAATATATCCCTAACATACGTTATGTCTTTAGCCGTACAGGCAGTATTTGAATGTGTACAAACAACCGACTCCCCATACCTATCATCTTTTTTGGGTTTACAAATTAAAATCTTTTTGTTTGCTATTTTGTATAAGTTTGCGATTCTCAATAACTCTTCTGTTTTTCCACTAAACATCGGTCCAGTTATTAAGTTAAATTTACCTACGGTCATAAAATCCCCTTTATATGGGCTGAAGATACCTCGTTTATATAATAAACACCAGAAGTCACATTATTAACAAGTTGAACATATCTTAAGAAATTACCATTAAAATCTATTGGAAATTTAGATGATTCCATAAAAACTTCCCTGTTTATCAATAAAGTTCTGTAAAGTGCTCCAGCGTCAGAGTTCAGGTCATAATAATTATTTGTATCACCGGAATCTTTAATGTCTAATCCTATTTGAAAATCATATAAGTTTAGATCAAAGTTGATCAAAGTTGTGTAATCGAATAACACGGATGACCCAAACGCCGCACTGCATTTACCCTTAAGGTGCAAGTTTGATACCAGTCTTAGGTATGTAGGGTATAAATATGTATAAGGCTCAACAAATAAAACATAATCAAAGTCTACTGCGCCAGCTACTTTGTTATACATCTCACTTGGACACTCAGAACCATCACCTACGTATGATCCTATCTTTCCACCCTTGTTCCAATTAATAGTCTTGGAACCTAGAAATTTTATATCATTGCAAATGTACTTTTTGAATAATGCCCTGTGTCTAACAGACATACTATCCATAACGTATACAACCTTAGTATACGGGGAATTACCAATAGCCCACATGTAGTTTTTAATCAACGAAAGTCTTATACCACTCTCTTTAGGACTAGTCGGTATGTAAAGGACTACCAAAGTATTCTTCAAAGGTATCATATTCTTTAACTCCATTTATTTTGCAAATCAATTCTTTTGAGTATCTAAATAACCGTGTATTGTATACGATGTTCCTCCCCTCAATCGTTTCCTGCGTATAAGGGTTGTAAACATACTCATTGTATTTACTTGCATACGCAATAGGTACAAAGGTACCAAATCCACGTAAATAAACAAACTCACCATCTACAATACAATCAGAAATTATGTCAGTCATGCACTCTAAAATATTACTCATGTTCCTCATGGAAACTGAGGGCTTTTCATCAGAGCTATAGTAAGCGTACCTGATGAATTCCAACTTGCCCATGTTCTTGAGTCTTGCTATCTTTGAGTTTCTTGTCGTTCTAGCTCTCTGTTCAGGTGTCTTTCTGTCAGACATTTTACAAGCTCCTCCCAGTTATCAACTCTGTAGTTGATGTATCCTAGATCTTGATCCTTGTTATGGTCTGCCGTGAAGAGGATTGTAGTACACTCTCCAACAGCATTCTTAATGAACTCAGGGTTGTCGTCAACCATGATATCAAAGGAAGAACTAATAAGACTTTTCATTTTACCACATGAGCATGCAATAACCTTATTCTTGTACTCTTTACCAAAATGGTTTCCTACCCAGTTGATTTTTTCAAAGAATGCAGTTTTGCTCCTAGCCGCAGTTAAAAAAGTAATATCATAATACTTACTAAGCTCTTTAACACCCTCTATAGCACCTTCAATTACAGGCAACTCCAAGAAGGCATTTGGAATGCTAAGGTAGCTGTATACTTCTTTTTGGGACAGCACAGGGAATGATTTTGATACATCCCATTGAATCTCACCAATATCCTCATCAGCATCCATTCCCGATTCGACCTTACACCATGCTATCCAAGAACCCATTAGGTCAGCCACAACCTCATCCATATCCAGCGCAATTCTTTCCTTATTACTTGTCATCTATTACCTCACTCTTTAAGTCTCTAGAAAAAGTATCTCTATCAGTTTCTAGGATCATCTCCACATCAATCTCTTTGCCATCAGACAAAATAACGGTCTTAACTACTGGTACACTCACATTCAACTTAGAAATATCAATCATACTTACATAAAGTTTTACTGGAGGGTAGTCCGACCCAAACTTATGATCTTTCGATCCAGATTCATCCCAAAAGTTATCTTCCATTATTAACCTCCACATTAGCCCAAGCTCCCGGCCAACCAGCCAAAGATACTTGATTCAGCCCTGTTAAAATTCCAATATGCTGACTAGACGAAGGTGTTGTTACAAGGATATTATCAAAGATTCTACCCATATACATGTCCCAGCCTCTATTCATACCTACTGGAGTTGAGAGACAATCAAGGAAGCTATCTAGGTCTTTCCATCTGAAAACCTCTGAACAACCACCAACATTGTCTACTTTTGATGTTCCACTAAGCCTATACTCTTCAGTATGAGGGTGGAGGTGTGTGTCAAATCCAGACACAATTAAAGATTTCTCTTCCCCGTACTTCTTCAACCCGAACATAAGTGTGTTATAACATCGTTCAAAATAGTTACTAAAAACCATCATGTCACCATTAAGTATCCACACTAGATCACTTTTAAAATATCTAACCATATTCAAACTTTGGTTAATACCTGATCTACCATCCTTAGGTGGCAACCATTTAGACCTAATACCCCTTTGCAATAAAGAGTAGGACATAGAGGAGAAAATTCGTTGCATAGTTACAGTATCCTCAGACCCATCATCAATAAATACAACTTCATGGATATATTTCTGTATATCGCTATGTAGCAAAGACTTACAAAGAATAGCGAGTTCTGTAGGTCTGTCTTTTGTAGTTATGTATAATCTATTCATTGGTATTCCTATTCTTTATAAATACAAGACCATTCTGTGTGTTTACTTGTACTTCATATTTTACAAACATAATCCCACGCATATAACGCTCAACAGCATCCATAATAGTTACTGTGTCAGGTCCAGATAACACAAAGATCCCACCAATTCTTAAGTTTGGCATCCAAAGCCCAAGCTGTACAAAAGCATCAACATACTGATTAGGTATATTACAAAAGATACAATCTACTTTTTTATTGTGAAGTTTCCACTTCATAGCAGACGTAACCGCAGACTCAATAGGTACAAGCTCATATTTATGTTTACAAATCTTAGAATCAGTAAACCAAGTTACATCTTTAAAGTTTTCCGCTAGGTAAGAAGATACTCCTAGATCAGTAGGACCAACTAGAATGGCACTCTTCTTAATAATTGGATATAATTGTTGTTCTACAATTTCATTTTTCATTAATTAATCTCCTAACATCCTCATCAGACATTGAATTTTGTGATTTTAAGTGTCTGTACAAAATTTCCGCTAACCAACATACCTGATAGCAAAATGATTGCTTAGTACCAGCATGGTAGTGAATCTTACTATCAACTACCATGCAATAACCATGCCATGCACCACCTTGTTTGTTAAAAGATAGTCCATCACTATAATTAGTTATGAAAATTAATAGTTTTTGCAAATAGTATCCACCATAGATTCCATCCCTAATAGTAATCCCATCATCTAAATCATTAAATCTGGTACGATCTATAGTTTTAGGATGAGTTTTACAAGTAGGACAATAACCATTAGATGAATCACTATGAACACAGAATCCAAACAAATCCTCTATAACACTTACTACATTTGGCTTATAATCTGTAATCATAATTAAATCCTTTAGCTTAAGTAAAATATTTATATACACAGGAAAAGAAAAAAAAAGGAAAAAAAAGAAAATCTAAAATCTTTTCTGAACCCCCCAAACCCCCCGTTGCAAGTTCCATGCCATTCGTTATATTATTCTTAAAAATATATAAAATATCTTAAAAGTGTGTTAATATTAAGTATAGTATGGTAGTGTTTGTGAGCAATAATTGTGCCGTAGACTAGCCACCATACGTATTTAACAAAAACGTTCCTTAGAAGCCAATCTGGGCCGTCTGAGGGAAGATTAACCAAGTAGTATTATGCTACTTACCAGAAGGAGAACAATATGTCAGTTATGAGAACATTTGTTGGGTATTATATTGAAACTGGAGAGCGTGTAGTCAGGGTTTGCAACCCGCTAGGGCTGTTTGAAGCCTTCTTTTTAGAGAATAGTGAAGGCCCGATGGCTGGTGTGCAGATTCCAAAGGGTGATATTGTGGCAGAGATGCCTGAAGAATTTGCTCAAGACCGTGTAAGTGATGATGAAGTAGACAAACAGATGCATGTCTTTGAACGCATGGAAGAATCTAACGAAAAGTGGAAGTAATATGGGAAAATTTACATTTGAATTGAATAAGTCTGTTATACAGGGTGACGACAGAGTTATAAAAATGATATTTGATGTGAGTATTGATGGCTGGGAAGTGTTCTACACTGCTAAGAAGAACTTCTCCAAAACTGATGAAGAAGCCGATATCACTGTGAATACTGCTGATGTTTTGTTCTCTTCTACAGACGCTACTTTTATTGATACATTTGAGATACCTCTTACCTCTGAAAAAACAAACATAGAACCTGGGGATTATTTACATGACATAAAAGTAATTAAGACCAATGGAGTAGTGAATACACTAGCAGAGGGTACGCTCATTATAGAAAGCCACCAAACTAAAAGGAAATCTTAATGTCATTTTATCAGATAGTTACATTAGCAGAAGATGTATATAAGGTATCCGTCCTAGAGGAATCCTATAGAGTAATCTCCCCAAAAGAGGATGTTTATAGAGTTACTGTGCTTGATGAATGCTATGAAATAGTTAAGCAAGAAGACGTGTTCAACGTAACTTTATCAGAAGAGTCCTATAAAGTCAAATTACAGGAAGAAGATGTATACCACATACAACTTGCTGTTACTGACGGTATAAGTGGAGTAACCGTACATAGGCACCTTTCTGGGCTGGATGCAGATGATCACCCGCAGTATGCTAATGTACAATCTGATTGGAATGCAATTGGTGGGGATTCCTATATTCTAAATAAGCCCAGTTCTTTAGATGGTACCGATGGTGTTGACGGCACCGATGGAGCACAAGGAATCCAAGGGGAAACTGGGCCTCAAGGAATCCAAGGAATTCCAGGAGTAGATGGCACTAATGGACTTGATGGTTCTGATGGGGCACAGGGTATCCAAGGTGAACAAGGAATCCAAGGTGAACAAGGAATCCAAGGAGAGCCCGGTGCTGATGGTACTAATGCTACTGGTGGAGATGTACTAAAAGTAGGCACCCCTGTTGATAATCAAATAGGTGTGTGGACTGGTGATGGTACTATAGAAGGAGATCCTAATCTAACTTTTGATGGTAGCATCTTAAATATTATAGGTGATACTACAAGTACCACTGGTTCTTTCCAGTATATTGATTGGCATTTAACTCCAACTATACCTGCCCACCAAATGGGAAGAATGCATTGGGATGAAGATTCTGGTACCATATCTATTGGTTTGGAGCTTGGTAGCTCTGAGTTACAGGTTGGTCAAGAAAATCTAATTCGTGTAGTAAATAACTCTGGAGCAGATATAGATGACATGAGAGTTGTTCGTATATCAGGAGCATCAGGGAATAGACCTGAGATTGAACTTGCAGATAATCAAGATTCAGATAAGCTACATGTTGCGGGTATTACAACAAACACTATACTTAATACTGGGCCTGGTGGTTATGTTACTATTAATGGTCTTGTAAGGGGTGTTAACACATCCGGTACCCCTGTTGGCGAGACATGGTTAGATGGGGATAAATTATATTTAAGTGATCTTGGTAAAATGTCTAATGTTCACCCAACTAACGCTACAGATGGTGTTATTATTGTTGCTACTGTTATAAGGGCACATGCTACTGTTGGTTCTATTCTAGTAACGGCACCAGAGTCTTTTACTATTGGTAATAATTACAACGGTACGTTGAGACAATCGGTTATCAACAAAAATACTGGAGTAAGTTCTGCGGTTGGGTTTACAGCCGTTAATAACCAGAATTACATATCAACATTTGGTATGGGTGGATCAAACAATACAGTGTTCCCTAATACTACTGTTCTTTATGGAGCAGGGTATGGAGATATATGGTATGCTGTAGATGGTAATAAGAGCCACAAGTTTTACACAGATCCAACAGACTCCCACAACAACTCAGCGTTGAGCTATCTTAGATTTGAGATACAACCTGCTGGTGGACTGTATGCTGGTGCGCCCAACTACGAGACACTAGTAGTAGACGATAATCATCTCACTAATAAGAAATATGTTGATGACTCGTTGTCTATAAATGGCTATGATGATCTAGTAGAAGCATCTAAACCAGATCTTGCTTTTGACTCCCCTACAAGAACATTCTCTTGTTCGGTAAAAAGTGGGTCATCTGATTTCTACTTCTGGGCAGATAGCACTAAGTTTACTAAAACAACTACCCAGTCTATTGTTATACCTAACGTAACAGACACATATTACATAGTGTTTAATAATGCTGGTATATTGGAAGCTGTGCCACAATCCGCATTAACCTCTGATAACTTTTATGAAAATGCGATCACTGGTTTGGTCTATTGGAATGCTACTACTGGCCTAGGAATGGCTGGAAATGAACTCCATGGTAAACTTATGGATGCTAGGACTCATAACTATAATCATAATACATTTGGTGCTAGGTATGAGTCTGGTATTAATATTGAGGGGCTTACTGCTGGTGGTACTACATATACACAGACAACTTCAGGTTTCTTTTGGGATGAAGATATAAGACATGTAATACCTACTCAGGCGACTACTCAGTTTGCTTATAGATATGGAGTAAACGGTGATTGGAGAATGTCTGCTCCTACAAATGAAGTAAGTCACAATGATGGTGGAACTTATGATGTGTGGAATGAATTCACAGGAGCAACTTGGCAACTAACTGAAGGTGGACCTACATCTGATTTCTGGATAATTTTTTATATTGCAGTTTCTGATTTAGATGGATATAACGTAAAGAAAATTATTGGGCACAATGCTTATGCCACCAGAAACCTAGCCAGGGCGGCTATTGAATCTGAAAAAGATACCTTAATTCTTGATGGACTGCCTACTCCTGAATTCGTATTCCTTTACGCTACTATTGTTAAAAGAGATGGTGAAATCCAGACTCTTGAAGATGGAAGTCTACTGTATGATCTGCGAAAGACCAAAGGTGGTACTGGTGGAGGGAGTAGTGATGCCTTGATTAAGGTTGTAACTGATCAGGGAGTCACTACCCTATTTACTCCTACTGCTGATACAAATGCCGCTAGGGGTGTGGCGTTACAGGCCGCAGTAACAGCATCTGCATCTGGTGATATGATTATTGTTGGAGCAGGTACGTATGATACAAATGATATTCTAAAGAATGGCGTGAACTACTACTTCATGCCCGGTGCTATTGTCCATTACACAGGTACTGTAGCTGGGGCTATCTTTGCTGATGGTGGATCTGATTTTAGTAATAACATAGATGGTTTTGGTGAATTCATTCATCAAGGTAATGTTACCTCTGGTGATGAACAAGTGTTTAACTTAGAGGGCAACTCCAATCTGTTCATTCGGTGTAAAACTTTAAACTCAGTTGGTTCGGTTGCTATCAGATTGGCTGGTAACGGAACATCGGAAGTTAAAGTCTGGGCTGATGAAATACTGAGTTCAGATGGTACAATTGATAATTTATCTTCAAACTGTACTATAAGAATCGTTGCAAATAGAATGTATAGCACTAATGGTTTTGTGATTGAGCAAGACGGTGGTTCTACTATAGTCGATGCTAAATCTATAGAGTCTGCAAGTACAAACCCGATTGAATGGGCTACTGCTGGTTATGTAGAGATTAATGGTTGTCACATTATTGCCCCTTCCGGTGAGCCTGCATGGGTTTCTCCAGGTACTGCAAATGTTGTTCTTAACTCTTGTCAAGTTACAGCAGATACTGCAAGTGGGTCTTGTACTGTTTCAAATACATATATGGATGATGGGTCTAGTATTGACTCGTATGGAACTGTTGTTATTTTGGATGGACGATATGTATCTGATATCAAGGTACCTACTACTGATGCACAAGCAACATTTCCATCAAATGGTTTAACATATTATTCATTCCCTCAGTTACTAACAATTAGAGGAAATGAGTTGTACATTGATGAGAATGGAGTAAGTAATACTTCCTCATTGCTGTTCCATGGGTCTTCTGCCTTTATGACTTACAGTCATTCAGACTTGGAATACTCAGTTGGTTCTTCTTCTGTGAATTTTGTTGCCCAAGGTGATTTAAAGACTCAAGGAAACCTTTATATTAACAAAAATGTTTCTGCAACAGACGTTTTTGCTTACTTTGGTGGAGATGGCGATCCAGAATCACAACATATTAAATGGGACTATCTTGCTGAGAGGTTTGAGGTTAGTGGGGCATTACATGTCGGTGGTCCGTTGTCTGCTAGTTCAATTACGAATGTTCTAGAATTAGACAATGCAACAACATACACACCATCATTAGATTATCACCCAGCTACAAAAAAGTATGTTGATGATAATGCTGTTGTTGGTGGTTCAAAACAGTATGCTAGTTTCTACACTGCAACTGGTGGTAGGACTGGATTATCAAGTACAGAGATAATATTGGTCTTAGCCAGCACAAGAGTTAATAGTGATGGTGCTGTGTTTGGTTTAGCTTCTAACCAAGTTACTATTAATAAAACTGGTACTTTTGAAATTATAGTTGATGCGTATATAAACAACTCTTCAACAGCAAGGACGGAGTATAGTTTATACCTCAAAAGAAATGGTGTGACAGAAACTGCAACAGTAAGTGGTAATTATCAACGTGGGTATGATAGTGGACAATCTTCAACAATTTCAGTTATCTTGGATGTAACAACTGGGGACTATTTTGAGATTGCTATAATCAGAACTGATGGTGCAGGAACTGCCGGATATCAAAATGATAATGGAACAAGATTCAGTATTAAAGAATTATAGAAAGGATGGCACATTACTTGCTAGGTGTAGATTACACTAACAAGTGAGGAGTCCTCCATGAAAACATTATTATGTATAGGGGAGGGCTTGGGCAATGTTGTTCAAGTCCTTCCTTTGGTTAGAGCATTAGATTATAACGGAATAGAGGTTTCTATACTAAACCTAAGTAGTATTCCTGATAAAGATGCAGAATGGTTATTTTCTAAGTATGCTACATTACACACTGGGGATAACTTCAGTAAATATATATACAGGATAGAATTAGCAACTACAAAAGACAATCGTAATAGGGGGGAAAGATTCCAAATCCCAAGAGTTAACAGTAGTAGGTATCAGTTTATATATAGCCCTACGATTAATGAAGTTGATGTTTACCTTGGAATTATTCCAGAGCTTAGTCTTGGATTACCTGAGGATAACCCATATGATGTTGAAGTAGGAGACTTATTAGATCTAGACGAATACTATGACTATTGTATTCATAACGGATGCTCCCTTGTAAATCCAAAACAATGGGAACGGAAAAAATATCCACATATGGAACAACTGGCACAGTATTTGCATGCTAGTGGGAAGAGTGTAGCATGTATAGGTGCTCCACACGAATACGTTGCAGGAGAGAATAGAACTGGGTTATCGTTGCAGGAAACAGCTAGTATTATTAAATCTAGTAAACACTACATAGCAAACGATACAGGGACATATCATCTTGCTTCGGCAATGAAAACATCGGGAGTTGTTATTTTTACAGCAACCAGTGTTTATAAGAATTGGCATCCAGAGTTCCATAGAACTGTAGATGTAGTCACATCTGAGATAGATTGCCAGCCGTGTCAATACACAACAAACTGGGGATTATGCACAGAAGACTCACATCACAAATGGAAGTGTAGAGATGTTGATTTCTATAAGGTTTTAGGAAAATTTAAGGTTTAATCTGGAGGTGCAGGTATGAAGGAAGTTAAAATGGCAAAATGGGAAAAAGGTTTGAGTATGTTTGTTTCTAAGCGTGATCTTAGTGATCATGTGGAACATGTTAAGAATCATGGTAAGATCGACGTTAAATTGCGAGGCTTTATTACTTATTCTATGAAGAACAAGTCTGGTGGTTGGAAGAACGCTGTCAATGAGATTTTTGGCCGAAATGGTAACAAGGTTATTGATACCATCTCTAACAAGGGTTTTATCGAAGTTACTAAGTCTCGTCTTTCTAAGCTTGGTTAGAAAAATCTGGGAGGGGGCTTTTATGCCCTCTCCCTATCTTTACGTTAAGGAGTATTATGAAAGTATTTAGCAAACCTATAACGCATATTATTTTACACACCGCAGAGTTTGATGGTCATGCTGATAAAGACATTATAAAGAGATGGCATCTAGAAAAAGGCTGGGAAGATATCGGGTATCATTGGGTTATTACTGGCTCATGGTATGATGAAAAATGCTTGACCCAACATGGGAGACAGCCTATCTATGAAGGTGCTCATGCTTGGGGTTACAACAGTAAAAGTCTTGGTATCTGTATGACAGGTAACGGAGACAACATTGAGTGGACTCAGGAGCAAATGGATGCCCTTGGTAAGTTGGTTTCTAAACTTATGAAGACATACCAAATTCCTATTGAGAATGTTATCGGTCATCGTGAGACTTTTGTTAATAAAATCAACCCACGAAAGACCTGTCCCGGTAAACTCATTGATATGAAACAAGTGCGTAAGCACATATTAAATATACACTTAGGAGAAAATAATGTCTAATTATAAACCAACATGTGCGGAGTGCGGTAGCATTATGCATAAGCATAAAACTAGAGAACTCTCTACAGGGGAAACATCAGTTCAGTACAAGTGTCCCAAATGTAATACTTACACCACGGATAAACTTGAAGAAAGCACAGAGCTTGTGTCTAACATTGTTTATGAAGGAAATCGAGCCGCCATTACTGCATCTAGCATTGATGGCCCTATGTCTCTTCATGACGCACTTGAAAAGTTTAATGTAGACGAAGAAGTGTGGATTGTTGACAGGTATACTGTTAATGAGGCGAGTAGTGCGGCTACTGGAAATACAACTAGTAGAATCTCTGTTTGGCTGATTAAGAAGGAACCTACTATTTGTAAGTGGCCGGTTGTGAATCCTGTTAAGGTGGATTA